>Ga0272443_10000165_pt1 | contig 125806 bp, 108 predicted proteins | sample SSMAcet12_FD_193581 | JGI IMG/M metagenome (GOLD analysis project Ga0272443, IMG submission 193581) | Marine sediment archaeal communities from Little Sippewissett salt marsh, Falmouth, MA, United States - SSM-Acet-12 | ecosystem: Environmental > Aquatic > Marine > Wetlands > Sediment ... | reverse complement strand
ATAAAACTTACAAAAAGGCATCGGACAGTTCGCCACTAGAAGGCGCGCGGGTCTATATAGAAGACGCGGACGGAACGCAAGCAACAAACGCGACGACAAACGCGAGTGGCGTTCTTGCCGAGCAGGTTCTCACAAAAGAAACCTATAGGTATTTGGACGGCGACACGCCGACAGCACTAACCCCGCATGTGGTCAAGGTGCGCAAATATGGATATTTATTTACTGAAGTTTCCATCTCTGTGGATGCCAAGATTGAGGGCGTGGACTTTGTTGGTGATAATCCCTTCGTAGTGGCCAATGAGGCCACAGCGGCAGCCTACACGGGTATCACCCTCAACGGCGCGACAAGCACCATAACCGTATCTGGCGCGCGCACCCTGCAAGAGTTGTATGACTACAGCCAATGGTGGGCGGCGCAGAGCGGGAACATACAGTACGACGAGCCTTTGCTTACCTCGGACGGCCTAAGTTTTGCCCTGGCCAGCGGGTGGTCAATATCTGTTACTGGAGCACTCACGGGAGCAGGCACTCTCGCCGCCAAGCCCACAGTGGCCAGCGGCGGGTTCTTTGAGGACGCGGATGGAGCGATTTGGGAGGCCGGGGGCGATACAAACAAGGCCGCCGCGTTCTTCGCGCGGGTGGTTAAGGCTTCGGACAGTTCGGATATTGAGGGCGCGGTCATCGGCTTTGGTGACAAGGCCACGCAAGCGCGCCTGGGGTACAACACCTCCCTGGCTGCAGATACCTTTGTTACGGACGCGGACGGGGAGGCCGAGGGGTATCTGGCCTATGACCTGGGCGGCACGACTTATGCGGAAAAGACGCTCGTGGTTGGTGAATACAATCACAACTTTCTGGAAATCCCGCAATCCATTGACGGCGCGCCCGTGGGGAGCAGCACCACCCGGCAAGAGTACCGCTTAGGCACAGATGCACAAGTGACAAAGACCAAGGCGCAGGCGGCGGCTATCACAGGCGTGGTGGTGGATGTGCCCACGGATACGATAGACCTGGGCGGGAACACGCTGGCGGACGCCTACGATAGCCTCAAGTACCAGGTGACGGCGGACGCGGACATAGACACGGGCGTGCCGGGGTGCATGTATGCATGCCTTTACGGCCTGCCGCTGACTAAGTCCGGCACTACCTACACGGCCCGGAGCGCCACCACGGTTTACCAGGGCGTCACCATCGGCACGGACACCTTCGCGGGCGGCATCGTGGAGTGGGATACGCCGGGCACCTATGCGGGCGGCACCTGGAACGGCAACACCTTCCGCTTCACGGCGGCGGGCACCTACGACTTCCGCTCGGCGGAGTTTATCGGGACAGTCGTCCTGACTGCCACAGTGCCGGGGGTCATCGTGCAGGTGGCCCCGAGCGTGAGTTATGACGACACCGACCCGAACGTCACAGTGGACGCGAGCGTGGCCATCACCATCGCGAACGCCAACCTGATAGACGGATCGCGGGTGCAGCTCTACAATGTCACGCAGGACGCAGAGATGGAGAACACCACGGTCTCCGGCGGCGCGGGGTACAGCTACACGGCCACGCTGGGCCCTGGGCAGGAGGTGGAAGACGGAGACACGATACGGCTGCGAGCGACCTGGGCGAGCGGCGCAAGCTACAAGGAAAACTATGAGGAGACCAACGCGGCCTCGTCCAGCGGCATCACCTTCCTGGGCACACAAACGGACTGGGCGGCGGCGAATGGCCTGGGCATAGACGGGAGCCTCCAAACGGAGTTCACGGCGGACTACCCGAATGTGCAGGTGGACATCACGGCCAGCGGCAACCTCTTTAACGTGGGGGACTTGGTGGCCTGGCTCTGCCACATCCAGACCACAGCCGACGGCATCCGGAACTTTTTCGGCGGCCTGGAGGGCCAGGACGCCGGGAACTGGATCATACAGAGCGCGACGGTGGACCTGAGGCTGGACAACACAAGCGCGCAGACGGCGGTGCAGGGGGACAACGTTATCCTCGTGCGGGACGACCGCGTCTATCCGCAGGCCGTGCCCACGAGCGGGGGGGGGATTGGGATGCTCATGGGGGGGAGCGTGTTCATCGTGGAGACCGGCGTGTCTGGCCTCACGCCCGCCGAGAGCAGCAAACTCCTGGCCATCCCAACTGCGGCGGATGTGTGGGCTGTGGACCTCTCGGGGGCCGCTGCGGCGGACAGCGCCGCGGACGTGGTCAAAAAGGCCAAGGGGGCTGCAGAGGGGGCCTTCGCGGTGAGCGTGTAGTGTGTGCCCTTGCGCCCTCTGGCCAGGCTGTGCTAAGCCCTGGGCCCGTGAGTGAAACGACATTTGCCGATCTGGACCTGGGGCCGGAGGCCCTAAAGGCTCTCGCGGCCTGCGGGTACACGAAGCCCACGCCCATCCAGGAAAAGGCCATCCCGCATATCCTCATGGGGCGGGACGTGGTCGGTCTTGCGCAGACCGGCACGGGCAAGACCGCGGGCTTCACCTTGCCCATGATCGAGATTCTGGCCGGCGGGCGGGCGCGGGCCCTCATGCCCCGGTCCCTGGTTCTGGCCCCCACGCGGGAGCTGGCCGCGCAGGTGGCCGAGAGCTTTGACCGCTACAGCGCAGCGCACCGCCTGACCCAGGCCCTCATAACCGGCGGGTCCTCTATGGCGGAGCAGATGAAGGCGCTGGAGGCGGGGGTAGACGTCCTCATCGCCACGCCGGGGCGGCTGCTGGACCTGATGGAGCGGGGGCGGGTGCGCCTTATCCTCACGGACATCAAGATTTTGGTCATAGACGAGGCGGACCGGATGCTGGACATGGGCTTTGTCCCGGACATTGAAAAGATCGTGACCCGCCTGCCCGCCTGGCCCCGGCGGCAGACCCTCCTCTTCTCCGCCACCATGCCGCCGGAGATACGTCGCCTGACCAAGCAGTTCCAGAACGACCCGAAAGACGTGTCCGTGGACCCACCGGCGAGCCCTGCGGAGACTGTGGAGCAGTTTCTGGTGGCGGTGGGCCCGCGCGGGAAGCGGGCGGCGCTGTTGAAGATTTTGGAGCGGGAGGCCGTGGAGAGCGCGTTTATTTTCTGCAACCGCAAGCGGGACATAGACCCCCTGGCCAAAGCCCTCGCGGCCAAGGGCTACGACGCCCGCCCCCTGCACGGAGACATGGATCAGAGCGCGCGGACGGCCACCCTCGCGGCGTTCAAGGCGGGGGAGATACGGCTCCTGGTGTGCTCTGACGTCGCGGGGCGGGGGATTGATGTGAGCGACGTATCGCATGTGGTGAACTACGACCTGCCCTTCCACGCGGAGGACTATGTCCACCGCATAGGCCGCACGGGCCGCGCTGGGGCCACGGGCCGGGCGTGGTCTCTGGCGGGGCCGGGGGACGGGGATCTGCTGGCCGCGATTGAGAAGCTGATAGGCCGGGCCATACCGCAGGCTGGTGAGGCCAGAGCCGAGACGCCCAAGCCCAAGGATGAGGAGGAAGCGGCGGGCGCGCAGGAGGCCGCACCGGCGAGAAAGCGCCGCAGCCGGGGCGGACGGGGCAGGGGCTCCGCGAAAGCGCAGGACACCGCCGCCCCGTCAGAGCCCCCCCCACCCAAAAGGGGGCGGGGGAGCCGCAGCGGCAAGGCCCGCGCCCCGCAAAAGGACCAGCCCAAGGGCTTCGGCGACGACATGCCCGGCTTCTTCGCCGTGCGGGCGCCGCCCCCGGCGGACCAGACCTAAAACCGCACCGCCGCCGCGCCCCAGGTGAGGCCCGCGCCCATCGCAGCCAGAAGGAGGGTCTGCCCCCGCTGCACGCGCCCGTCGGCCGCCGCCGCGTGGAGCGCGAGGGGGATGGACGCGGCGGAGGTGTTGCCGTGGTTGGCCACGGTCGTCACCACCCGTGCCATGGGGATGCCCAGGCGCTGCGCCACGGCCTCAATGATGCGGATGTTCGCCTGGTGCGGGATGACCCAGTCCGCCGCCGCGCCCGCCGCGTCCAGCACTTCCTGGCCCACAGCGGCCATGGAGGACACGGCCTCCCGGAACAACTCTGGCCCGACCATGCGGGCCTTGCCCACGGTCCCCGTGCTCCCCGGCCCCCCGTCCGCGTACAAGAGGCCGGTCTTTCGCCCGTCGGCATAGAGCCGCGCGGCCAGGAGGCCCGGCGTGTCGGAGGCCTCCAGCACGGCGGCTCCGGCCCCGTCCCCGAACAGGACGCACGTCCCCCGGTCCGTCCAGTCCAGGAGGGCGGAGAACCGGTCCGCCCCGATGAGCAGGACCCGCCGCGCCGCGCCGGTCTTGATGAGGGAGTCCGCGACCACAAGGCCGTAGACGAACCCGCTGCACACGGCCTGGAGGTCAAAGGCCGGGCCCGGCGGGACGCCCAGGGCCGCCTGAACCTCCACCGCCGTGGCGGGGAAGGTCCGGTCCGGCGTGGTCGTGGCTACGATGACGGCGTCTATGGCCCCCGGCTCCAGGCCCGCGCGGGCCAGGGCCTCCCGCCCCGCTGCGGCCGCCATGGACGCCGTGGTCTCTCCCCCGCCCGCGATGCGGCGGCGCTCTATGCCCGTGCGCTGGCGTATCCACGCGTCCGAGGTGTCCAGCCCCCGCGCCGCCAGGTCGTCATTCGTCACCACCTGCGCCGGCAAAAAGTGCCCCGTGGCCGCAATCCGCGTAAACATGCGCCCTTCTATCCCACGCGCGGGCAAAGGGCAAACAGGGCGGCTGCGGCGGCGGCGGAGACGTTCAGGGTCGGCACGGGGCCGGCGGTGGGCAGGCGGGCGAGGTGACAGCACGCCTCGCGCACCAGGCGGCGGATGCCGGGGCCCTCTGCGCCCAGGACGAGGGCGGTCTTGTCCGCGGGGGGCAGGGCGCGGATGTCGCCCCCCCGCTCGTCCAGGCCTATGGCCGTAAAGCCCGCGTCTTTCAGCTGCTCCAGGGCGCGGGTGAGGTTCACGGCGGTGGCGACGGGCAGGTGCTCCACCGCGCCGGAGGCGGCCTTGGCCAGGGCCCCCGAGAGTGGGGGGGCGTGGCGGCGCTGGAGGAGCAGGCCGGATGCGCCGAAGGCGCAGGCGGAGCGGAGGATGGCCCCCACGTTCCGTGGGTCTGTGACCTGGTCCAGGACCACGACGAGGCCCCTGGGCAGGGCGGCGAAGTCTGAGGCGTCTGCCTCGGGCAGGGGGTCTGCGAGGAGGACGGCGCCCTGGTGGACGGCACCGGGGCCGGCCAGGCGGTCCAGCCGGTGCCGGGGCACGACCTCTGGGCGGGGCCTAGCGAGGCCTGAGGGGGCGTCCCAGCCTCTCCCGTCGGCGACGTACAGGGCGCGGACGGCGCGGGCGGGGTTGGCCCAGGCGGCGCGGGCGGCGTGGAGGCCATAGAGGGCGAAGGGCTGGGCCATGGGTCGCCCCGGACAATGGCACAGGCCGGGCCGGGGGCTCCAGCCCCGGCTAGGCGCTGCCCCGCTGCGCTCCGGCGCGGACCTCGTCCAGGAAGGCGGTCATTTCGCCCTGCAGGGCCTCGGCCTTTTGAGAGAGGTTTCGCGCCGCCTCCAGGACCTCCTCTGCGCCCTTTGCGGCGGCCTCGGAAAGGCTTCCCGCCGCGCCCACTGTCTCCCGCACGACCTCTGTCTTGTGCGCCGCGGTGGACATGTTCTGCGCGACGTCGCTCAGCACCGCAGACTGCTCCTCCACCGCGCCGGCGACGGAGGCCGAGGAGGCGCAGATTTGGTCCACCCCCTCGCGTATGCCGGCCAGGGCCGCGATGACGCCCTCTGAGGCCTGGCCCATCTCTCCTATAACCCGCTCAATGCTGTGGATGGACTTGTCCGTCTGCCCGGCCAGGGCGCGGACCTCGTTCGCCACAACGGCAAAGCCCCGCCCGGCCTCTCCCGCGCGGGCGGACTCTATGGTCGCGTTCAGGGCCAGGAGGTTGATTTGTCCGGCGATGCCAGAGATGAGGTTCATCACGCTCCGAATCTCCCCCGAGGCCTTTTGCAGCGCCTCCGCGAAGGCGTCGGCCCCCCGGACCTTCTCCGCCGCCTCTGAGACCAAGCGGCTTGTGCCCTGGGTTTGGGACGAGATCTCCCGGATCGTTGCCGTCATCTCCTCCGCAGCAGCGGCCACGGCCTGCACATTTTCGCTGCTCTCTTGCGCGTTGCCCGCAGCTTCCACTGCGCGGGCGCTGGACTCCACCGTAGAGGTGTTCATCCCCTGGGCCAGCTGGGCCATCTGGGCGGCGGCGGCGGCCACGGCGGCGATGATCCCCTGCACGCGCCCCTCAAAGGAGTCCGCAAGCTGCGCCAGGGCCTTCTCCCTCTCGGCCTGCGCCTGCGCCTGGGCCTCGCGCTTGTCCCGCTCGGCCTCCTGGGCCTTCAAGCCGTTTTTCCGGAACACCTCCACAGCCCCTGCAATGGCCCCGATCTCCGCTTGCGCTTCCCGGTAGGGCACGGCCACCTCCAGGTCCCCGCGCGCGAGGCGTTCCATCACCGCCGTAAGGCGCCTGAGGGGCGTTATCAGGCTCTGCATCACCACCAGGAAGAAGGCCAGGGCCACCAGAAGGCCCAGCCCGTCCAGCGCGGCGTCCACCGCTATGACCTGCCAATGGGCCGCCGTGCGCATGTCCAGCAGGGCCACCATCTCTTCCCGCGCGCGGCCAGACAGTGCCGCGGTGGCCTCTAAGGCGGCCTCCATCGCGTCAGACACCTGCTCGCTCGGCAGGCGATCTCCGCGCTCCAGGCGCGCCAGCAGGGCCGCGAGGGCCTGCACAGAGGAGGTGTATCTCTCCAGGGCGGGCTCCAGGCGGGCCGCCAAAGTCGGGCTTGTGCCATAGTGGTGCGGGTCCTCCCGCAGGGCCGTGCGCACGGACGCCTCTATGCGCGCGGCGTCCGCAGACCCGATCGCGTGGGCGTACACGGCGTAGCGTGCCCGGCTCTCCGGCCCGGCCGGCCCCGCGCCTCGCAGATCCTGCCCGGCGTAGACGCCCAGGTCCGCCAAGTGCGCCACGACCTCTGGGAAGCGGAACACAAAAACGTCCATAAGGTAATAGCTGTCCAGGTCTGGGTCCAAGACCAGATGGGATGCGTTTCCCACCTGCGCCAGGCGCGCGGCGAGGTCGCCCATCAGGGCCTGCAGCTGCGCGTCCGCGTCTGGGGCCTGGCCGCTGCGCAGAGCATCGCGCGTGCGCGTCCACGCGGCCTCCAGGTCTCCCCCCGCCGCATCCTCAAGGCCCAGGGGCGCAGACAGGCGGGCGTGTGCGGCGCCCAGGTCCGCGAAGGCACCGTCCACAGCGTTCAGGCCCTGGAGAACGTGGTCCGTGTGCCCCTGGGCGACATCTTGGCGGAGGATGGCCAGGCCGTGCATGGCCTCCATAATGGGGGCAAGGACTTCCGCCCCGCGCTTTTGCTGTTCTGCCAAGTGGATGTTGGCGTGATTCGCCTCGAAGGCGCTGTAGGTGGACAGAAGGCAGACCAGGACGAACAGCGCCACGCTGAGCGCGGTCCGCGCCCGGATGCTGAGGCGGTTGAGGGCGGTGAACATGGGGCGGGGCCTTTCATTAAGGTTTGGATGAGGGGGGGCGCATAAACCCTAGGTGGCAGGGTAGAGCAGGCGCACGCACCCGTCAATCAGGGTGCGATGGTGACGGTGACGGCCTGCGCCGCGCCCCCGCCGGACGCGTCCACGGCGCGCACCACATGTCGCCCCGGCTCCGGTGGCCAGAACAGGGGGCCGTGCGCCGCGCCCAGACAGCGGTTGTCCACGAACCAGGTGATGGGCCCCCTCCCCCGCGCCTCCAGGGGCACAGGGCCTGTTGTTCCGGACGCCCGCCACACATAGGTCACGCCGGGCCTGGGGGAGAGAATCTCCAGCGCGGGCGCGCGCGGCGGGGCGATGGGGGAGATGCCGGGGAGAACCCAGTCACCGGCCACCAGGGCCAGGCGCGTGGCGGCCATGGCGGGGTGCAGGGCGTCTTCCAGGCGCGCGCGCGCCTCCAGGACCCGGACCAAGGCGAAGAACAGGGGCTCCGCCGCCTCCGGCCCCAGGAGGGCGGGGTTCCGCCGTCCGTCCGCGTGGCCCACCCACACGACCAGGGCGTAGGGGCCGAAGACCCCTGCGGCCCAGGCGTCGCGGAAGCCGCTGGATGTGCCCGTCTTCCAATAGACCGGGAGCCGCGCCGCCGTGGCCGCGAAGGGCGGGGGCGCGTCCGGGCGCGGGCGTTCCAGCATCTGCAGGGCCAAGAGCGCGGCCTCTGGGCTGAGCAGGCGCTTTGGTGCTGCTTGGTCTGAGTCCTGCGTTAGGCGCAGCTCTCGCAGCACCCCGCCGGCGGCGAGCATGGTGTAGACCCGCGCCACGGTGCGCATGTCCACCTCTGCCCCGCCCACGGCTAGGGTCAGGCCATAGTGCCGGGCGGGTTGGGGCAGGGCGGCCCCCGCGTGCTGCAGGAAGGTGTAAAAGTCCGGCCTGCGCACGCGGCCAGCCAGGTCTATGGCCGGGACATTGCGCGAGAGAACAAGGGCCTCCCGCGCGGGGAGGGGCCCGATGAACCGCCCGTCATAGTTCGCGGGGCGGTAGGCCGCGAAGGCCGTGGGCGTGTCGGCCAAGAGGGTCGCGGGGTGGATGAGGCCCTGGTCCAGCGCGAGGGCATAGAGCGCGGGCTTGAGCGCAGAGCCGGGGGAGCGCCGCGCGCGGGTGATGTCCACCTGTCCGGCGATGGCCGGGTCCGCGAAGTCCGCCGCGCCGATAAGGGCCCGGACCTCCGCCGTGGGCACGTGGACCAAGATGGCCGCCGCGTTGTCCAGCCCCCGGCCCGCGTGGGCCTGTATATAGGTGTGCAGCACGCGCTCCAGCGCCGCTTGTGTGGGCAGATCCAGGGTCGTGCGGACCACGCCGGGCGCGGGTGGCACGCTGCCCACGAAGTGCGGCGCGGCAAAGGGCAGGTCTACCCGCGTGTAGACCGGCAGGAGGGGCGCACCGGGGGCCACGCGCCGCTGCGCGGCCTCCCATGCGGGGCTCCCGCCGCCCAGGGGGGCCCGCGCGGTAGGGTTTTGTGGGATGAGAGCCAGGGCCTGCGCCTGCGCGGGGGTGAGGTCCCGCGCGGGGGTGCGGAAATAGATGCGCGCTGCGGCCTCCGCGCCGTAGATGTTCCCCCCATAGGGGGCGAGGGTGAAGTAGGCCTCCAGGATTTGGTCCTTTGTGTAGTGCGCCTCCAGCGCGAGGGCGCGGAGGATTTGTTGCATCTTGCCGTGCAGGGTGCGGGTGTTCAGGCCATCGCGCAGGCGCACGACCTGCATGGTGATGGTGGAGCCCCCCACGGGGCGGGAGCGGCGGACATACGTCTCCCACGCGCCGCGCAGGAGGGAGGCGGGGTTCACGCCGGGGTGCCAGGCGAAGTGCCGGTCTTCTTGCGCGAGGGTAGCGCGTATCAGGTGGGGGCTGATGTTCTCCAGGCGCGCGGGCAGGCGGTAGCCGTCGTCGTCCGCCAGGGCCAGGCGCAGGGGGGTGCCGTGGCGGTCTGTGTAGGCGGTGGACAGGGGCACGTTGTCCAGCAGAGGGGGCCGGGGGGCGAGGAGGGCGTGTGCCGCGGCGGCCAGGGCGCAGCACAGGGCCAGGAGCGCGAGGCTACGGCGCATCGGCCGCGACGTCTATGCGCCCGGCGACCCCGCGCGCGGTGGTGGCCGGGGCGTACATGGCCTGGGCGTAGGGCGCGGGGACGGCGAAGGAGCCCGCCGCCACGGCCCGCAGGCGGTAGGTCAGGGTCTGGTCCCGCCCCGGCGCGACATCCGCGAAGGCGATGAGGCGGTCGCCCCTGGCCTCCACGGCCTGGGTGTTCAAGGTGCCCGTGGGGGCCTCCCGCTCCAGCGCGAAACCGGCGGGGATGAGGTCCACGACAACCACGTCCTCCACCGCCCGCTCCTGCGCCCGGAGGGTTATGACGGCCTCCACCACGTCGCCCAGGCGCACGGGCCCCGCCGGGCTGTACGCCCGCGCGATCTCCAGGCCCTCGGCCACTGGCCCGGCCCCGCCGCCGCGGGTGAAGCCGGACTGCGTGAAGGTGTAGAACAGCGGCCCGTCCCACGGTGCGTCCAGCGTCACGGCCAGGGCACCAAGGGGTACGTCCTCCTCCAGGTGTTGGGCCTCGGCCTCCTGCCGCGCCGCGTAGGCGTCCAGGGCCCGGATGCCCCAGGCCGCCGTCACGGTGTTGTAGCGCCCGTCGGCCACGAACCCCGCGAGGTCCCACACCACCTGCCGGTCCATCGCGGCGAACGCCTCCGGGAAGTGCTGCGCCAGAACCTCAACATACTGCGCGTGGGCCAGGGCGGGCGTGGCCTGTGTGTCCTGCCAGTCCGCGCTGGTGGCGGACAGGCCCCCTGCCGCAAACGCGTCCAAGACCTCGGCGGCTAGGGCATCTTGGCGCATCATCTTGTGCGCGGCGGCGATGTACACGGCGGACACGTCCGTCCGCCACGACTCGTTCTTGCCCCAGTGCGCGCGCCAGTGCAGGACCTCATTCGTGGTGACGAACCCGGCGCGGGTGAGAAGGTATATGCCGTACGCCTTGGCCCGGGCGTCTGCGGTGCCTTGCACGCGGGCGTTCACAAACTCCCGCGCCCAGCGCAGGGCGTTCTCGGGCAACGCCTCTGGCACGGGGAAGCCCGCATCACGCGCGGTGAGGAGGAAGTCCAGGGCATAGAGGCTCGCGAACGGGTCCACATGCTCGCCCCGGCCGTCCCACAGGGCAAAGGCCCCCTCGCCCGTCTGCCGGGCGCGGAGGGTGTCCATGGCGCGGGCCACGGCGCGGCGGGCCGCGGGCTGTGCGGTCCCGTCCAGGACCACGCTGGGGAAGGCCGCGCTCACCACCTGCTCTGTGCAGCCATAGGGGAAGTCGGCGAGGTACCGGCGCAGGCCCGCGATGTAGGCCGTGGGCAGGGCGGAGGCGGAGAGCGTCTGCTGCGGGTCGCCCTGCGCGTAAAGCGTCCGGGCGGGCGCGAAAGTGGCCCTGCCGTCCTTGGCAAAGCCGGCCTGGAGGGTGGTCTCGCGCGCGACGGGGGGGCGGACGGACAGGGGCAGGGTGGACGAGGCCCAGCCGCCACCCCCTAGGAAGCCGGCCTGTATGTTCACCTCCGCGGGCCCCAGGGCGTCCGTGGCAGTGAGGGTAAAGGGCGCGGAGCGCTCGGCCCCTTCCGGCACGGGCAGGGTGGCCGGGGGCGGCGTGGTGACCGTGACGCCCCCCGTGGTCTGGATGGACAAGGCCAGGGCCGCGTCTGGGCCAGAGCCCTCCGCGCCGTTGGCCACGGTGACGCTCCCCCGGACCACGTCGCCGGGGGCCAGGAACGCGGGCAGGACCGGGGTCACGACTACGTTGCCCCGCACAAGAGTCTCGGTCTGCGCCGTGCCCAGGCGGTCCGCGCCCACGGCCAGGGCCATCACGCGCAGGGTGCCGGTGAAGTGCGCGGGCGGCGCGAAGGTGAGGGTCCGCGCCTCCGGGCCCACGTCCACCACGCCGGACCACCACACGGCGGGGGGCAGGTCCTCGCGCTTGAAGGGGTTGAGCTGTGCGCCCAGGGCGGCGGCCACGGCCACGGCGTCCCCGCCCTCGGCGGCCAGGCGGCGCACCAGGGCGTAGTCGGGCATGAGGAGGTCCAGCATTTGGAAGGTTCGCACGCCCAGGGCGCGGTCCAACAGGAAGTGCGCGAGCGGGTCTGGCAGGCGGTAGTCCGCCACCTGCAATATCCCGGCGTCCACGGCCCAGACCACGGCCTTGCCCGGCGCGGGGGCGCTATAGGCCACGGCGATCTCTGCCCCCGGCTCCACCCGCCCTGGTGCGGCGAGGGCGATGTCCAGGCGCCGCTCCGCCACGCCCGCCGTGAAGGGGGCCACGGCGTAGGCCAGGGGGCTTTGCGCGATCTCGGGCGAGTCCGCGTTGCGGACAAAGGCCACGCTGACATACCCCTTGCCGGTGAAGCCCGGGGGTATGGCGATGCGCGCCACGCTGTCTGTCCCTGTGGCGGTGAACCACTGGGCGGCCAGGACCCGCCCGGCCTCCAGCGTGATGAGGCCAGAGCCGGTGTAGGGCGCGGTGATGTGGACCCCTATGGTCTCACCTGCGGCGTAGTCGGTCTTGTCCGTGGCGAGGTGCAGCACGGCGGCGCGGTCCAGGCCCCCGGCGCGTGTGCCCGCGCCCACGACGGAGAACGGCACGCGCAGCACGGTGCGCCCGTCCGCGTCCGCCACCTGCCACACGAAGTCCCCCATCTCGGCGGTGGACAGATCCACGCGGCCAGGGGCGAAGGGCCGCGCCGCACCAGCGGGCTCCTCGCGGGGGACGGTCTCGTACGCATAGGCCCCGTCTGGGCGCTGGATGAGGCTGGAGACCTGCGTCACGCGCAGGAGCTGGGCGGTCAGGCCCTCCGGCGCGGCGGGGGCGAGGTCGGGGTCCAGGGCGATGACCTCTATCTGTGCCCCGGTGCCCTTGCGCAGGTAGGACAGGGCCGCGTCGCTGCGATAGCCCAGCACATACGGCGCGGGGGAGACCAGGCCGCGCGCGTAGGCTGTGACGCCGCGCCCGCCCCCGGCGTCAAACCCCGTGGTGGACAGGGTCAGGGCGTACGACGCGGGGTCTTGCGCCTCTAGGGTCAGGGGCAGCGTGGCGCGGCCGTCTGCATCTGTCTCGGCGGGAGGGAGGGCATAGTGCACCCGGCGCGGCGGCGCGGCGTAGGCGTCATAGAAGGTGTGGTCCGCAAAGCCCTCAAAGCGCAGCGCGGCCGGGTCCAGGGTCACGTCCCCCCGGACCTCCCGCGCGCTTGCGGGGGTGCCATAGAGGTTGGCCAGGTCCACCTCGGCCACCAGGCCTTGTGGGGTGAGCCAGCCCTTGCGCTGCGGGGCCAGGCGCGCGGCGATCTTCAGCCGGTCGGGGACAAAGTCCTCAACCCGAAACGCCGCCTCGCCCAGGACCGCGCCCCGCGCCCCGGACTCGCCGGGGATGGCCAGGGTCGCCGTGTAGGGCCCCGTGGGCCAGGTTTTCTCCGTCTGGATGCGGGCGTCTTCCAGGCCAGGGCCGGCAAAGGTCAGGCCCGTGTCCGCCACCACGCGCCCCGCCGGGTCTCGCACGGTGAGGGCCAGGGGCACGCCCGCCCCGCCCGGCGCGCGCGCGTCTGCGTCGCGCAGCAGGAGGCCGACCTCCACCGCCTCTCCGGGCTTGTACACCCCACGGTCTGTGAACACGAGCGCGGCCAGGCCGCCTGTTGGGGCGCGGGCCCCGCCGACGTCAAAGGCGGACAGGTCCATCTCCCGTGCCGGGCGGCTGTAGGGCAGAAAGGCGTAGTCCGCACCCTGCTGGGCCACGATGGCCACGGGCTCTCGGTCCCGTGTGTAGGCCGCGAGGTCCGGCAGGCGCACGCGCCCGTCCGCGTCGGCGCGGGCGGCGAAGATCTCTGCCCCGCTCCGGCCCAGGACGGACACCTGTGCCCCCGCAGCGGGCGCGCCGCGCGCGAATGACAAAACGAACACGTCCCCGCCGCCGCCCTCGGCCATCTTGGCCATCAGGCCCAGGTCGCTCACCAGCACAAAGCGCCGCGCTTGGGCGCCCACGGGCTTGCCGGAACGCTCGCCCTGGATGGTCAGGAGGAACAGGCCCTTCGCCCCGCCCGCGAGGTATGGGGAGAGGTCAAAGCCGGCGTACTGGGCGCGGCTGGGCCCTTCATACGCCATGGGCAGGCGGGCCGTGGCGATGGTGGCGATGTCCTCCACGCCGAAGGACCAGCCCCGGAAGCTTGGGTTTGTGATGTCCCCCCGCGTCTGCGCGAGGAAGTGAGGCAGGGCGGCGGGCGCAATCTGCGCCACCTCCACGGCCAGGGCGTCGGTCCCCCGCGCTTGGAGGAGGAGGGTCCGCGCGCCCGTCAGGGGCAGGACCGCGCCCTCTTGGACAATCTCTACGTCGTGGGGCAGGGCGGGCACGGCCACCACGCGCCGCGCTGGCCGCTCCAGCGTGTAGCCGCCGAAGGCCGCCAGGCTCTTGCCCACCTCCACATAAAGGTAGCGTCCAGGGGGCGCGTCAAAGCCAAAGGCGAGCTGGGCCACCTCCCCCACGTCCCCCGGCATGGGGGCCAGGTCCACGGGCGCGCAGTCTTGCAGGATCTCGGGTGTCACCGCGTTCGCCCCCGCCCAGGCGTAGGGCGTGTCCGGCGGGGTTGTCATCACAGGGTGCGCAAAGGGCAAGAGGCACGCGCGCGTCGCAGCACGCACGACCTCCGGCGCGGACTTGACGTTCAAGGAGAGCGCAAGGACATGCCCCGGCGTGCCGTCCGCCGCGCGGGACACGGCGGCGGACAGGCTCTCCAACGCCAGGTACGTCCCGAGCGAGGGCACCCGCGCGCGCTCTGTGGACGCCTTTTCCGTCGCCGCGCCGCCCGCCGCGGGGGGCAGGCCGGGCGCCACCGAAAGCACCATGGCCGCGTCGCGCTCCGGCAGGTCCTTGAGGGTGACGGAGACCTCCGCGCCCCGCCCGTCCTTGGACGGGGTGAAGTCAAAGGGCAAGGGTCCCGTGCGCTTTTCCCCCGGCGCGTCGGGGTTCTCCACCAGGGTGAAGGCCACGCGCTTTTTCAGCGCCTCCGCCTCCACCGGATAGTTGGTCTCCAGCCGCGCTGCCACCACGCGCCGGGCCGGGTCGCTTGGGTCTTGCCGAAAGCGCATGTCCCGGATGGCCACCCGCAGGGGTGCGGCCCGTATTTTCACAGTGGCGTACCGCCCCGCGCCGAGCCGGCCCCTGTCCACCACCCGCGCGGGCACGCCCAGGGCGTCCAGGTCCAAGGCCACTGTGTACGCCTGCCCCGCCTGCCAGGGCGTATCGGGGGCGAAGGTGAGGGTATAGTCGTCCCGCCACCGCCACACGCCGGGCAGGGGCGGGTCCATGGGCACATCCGCGCGCTGGCCCGCCAGGCCCAGCCGGGGGCGGCACGCGTTCCAGTACCCGCTCCCGTAGTGGGCCCAGCACGCGTCCCGGTCCATGTGAAAGCGCAGGGCGACAGAGCCTGTGTCCGATGGGTTCCCGCTATAGACGGCGCCCGGCAGGTCCACAAAAACGGGGCTTTGGCCCGCCAGGTCTGGCCCCTCCTGCGCCACGGCCGGCCCCGCGAGGAGGAGGAGCACCGCAAGAAGGGTATACGCCCAGCACACCATCAGGATACGGAGTCTATAGCCTTGCCCTTGCGGAGTCTAGGCCGCGCGCTGGCCAGGCCCGTTAAGGGGGGGTTAAGACCCTGTGTGGTATAGTGATGGGTATGAGTACATTTGAAGAAGTGCAAGAAAGCCTCATGCCCGCTATTTTGGGTGGCGACCTGCGCGGGGTACAGCGCGCCTTGGGCGCAGGGGCCATACCGAGTGAATACCATATGATCCGGGCCGTGGAGAGCGGCATTCCGGCCATGGCGGACGCTGTTCAGAAGGCTGGACTCTTTGATCTCGCAACAATCAGGGATGAGAGTAACAGCCCCGTGGCCCTTGCCGTGGGCACGAGCGGGGAGCCCGTCATGGTGGACTGGGCCATCGATCAGGGCGTTCTCATGGACGTTGAAGATGAACGGGGCAACACCCCCGCGCACGACCTGATGATCGACATAGGCTCGTCCGTTGGGATCGAGGGCGCAGACGCGCGGGGTGCGGACATGCTGTTGAGACTGCGCGAACTGGGTGTGGACCTTAACCAGCCGAATGCAGATGGAGAGCGGCCCATAGAAACACTTCAGAGTGTTGCTAGAATGGACATTACGGGGGACCCAGAAGCCACGCTGGCCGATCTTTTTCCAGATATTGTGGCATACATGGACTCCATCGGCGCGGGGCTGGACGACGGCCCGGTGGAGGTCGCGGAGGAGGAGGCAGCGCCCGCGCCCGAACAGACGTGGAAGGCCCGCGCCACGGAGGGGGGGTGGGAAATATCCGAAGGTGGCCTGGTGTGCTGGGTGAACGAAAAGGGGGAGCCTGACGGAGGATTCACCAACGTAGGGACCCTGGTCCTGCATGAGGCACACGACCCAGCCGCAGTGTCCGACGCGGCCAGGGCCATGGGGCTAGGGACGGACTATTACGGCTGCAACAATGCTCTGGCAGGCGGCGTGCCCACCCTGGCCGTACCTCTGGAGATCTTCCAAGAGCTCTCTCCGGACGATCTGAAGGCCGGGGAGAGAGTCCTGAGCGCCGATTTTGTCCAGGTCGCGGCGGCGGGGGCGGAGGCGAGCCACCCGCCTGGGGACCCCCCCGATCCTTCGCCCGCTCCCGGCGTTCGGCCACAACAGCAATAGGCGGCGCCCCTCACAACAGCGCGGCCTTTTCCAGCGCGGCGATCTCGTCCCGCGCCTCGGCGGCCTCCTCAAACTCCAGGTTTTCCGCCGCGCGCAGCATTTTTTTGCGCAGGGCCGCGATCCGTCGCGCGGCCTCCTTGGGAGGGAGGGCCGGAGCGGGCCCGCGCCGGGGCTTTTTGGGCTCCAGGACCTCCATGAGGATGTTGCCCAGGGCCTTTTTGACGCTCTCGGGCGTGATGCCGTGCGCCGCGTTATAGGCCTCCTGCTTCGCGCGCCGCCGCGCGGTCTCGTCCAGCGCGCCGCGCATGGCGGGCGTCACCCCGTCCGCGTACAAAATCACCCGCCCGTCCACGTTCCGCGCCGCGCGGCCTATGGTCTGCACCAAGGATGTCTCAGACCGCAGGTACCCCGGCCTGTCCGCGTCCAGGATGGCCACCAGGCGGCACTCCGGGATGTCCAGACCCTCGCGCAGGAGGTTGATGCCCACGAGGACGTCAAACGCGCCCGCGCGCAAATCCTGAATAATCTCAATGCGTTCCAGCGTGTCCACGTCAGAGTGCATGTACCGCGCACGCGCGCCATTCTCGTTCAAAAACTCGGTCAGGGCCTCGGCCATCTTTTTGGTCAGGGTCGTCACCAGCGCCCGCCCCCCGGCCGCCACCGCGTCCGCGCACTCGGCCATTAGGTCGTCCACCTGCCCCTTCGTCGGGCGCACGGAGACCTCTGGGTCCACCAGGCCCGTGGGCCGCACGACCTGCTCCACCACGCGGCCCGCCGCCCTTTTCACCTCCCACGCGCTGGGGGTGGCGGAGACGAATACGGTTTGCCCGCGCAAGGCGTCCCACTCGTCAAACTGCAGCGGGCGGTTGTCCAGCGCCACCGGGAGGCGGAAGCCATGCTCCACAAGGATGGTCTTGCGGGCCCGGTCCCCCGCGTACATGGCACGCAGCTGGGGCACCATCACGTGGCTCTCATCCAGGAACATGAGGGCGTCCTCGGGCAGGTATTCAATCAGCGTCGGCGGCGGCTCCCCCGGCGCGCGGCCCGTGAGGTACCTGGAATAATTCTCTACCCCCGGGCACGTCCCCGTGGCCTCCATCATTTCTATGTCAAACCGCGTGCGCTGGTCCAGGCGCTGCGCCTCCACCAGCTTCCCCGCCGCCTCAAACTCCGCCACCCGCGCACGCAGGTCCCGCGCCATCTGCGCCGTCGCCTGCCGGATCGTGGGCCCAGGCGTCACGTAGTGCGAGGCCGGATAGATGCGCACGCCCTCCTCCTGCGCGAGGGCCTCGCCCGTGAGGGGGTCAAAGGCCGTGATGGCCTCTATCTCGTCCCCGAACAGGGCAAAGCGCCATGCGCGGCCCTCAAAGTGCGCGGGGAACAGGTCAATGGTGTCCCCCCGCACGCGGAAGGCCCCCCGCTCAAAGGCCACGTCGTTGCGTTTGTACTGCATGGTCACCAGGGCCTGGATGATCTCCTCGCGCGAGACCTCTTGCCCCACGGCCAGGGGCGTGGCCATGGCCATGTAGTCCTCCTTGGAGCCGATGCCGTATATGCACGACACGCTCGCCACGATGACGCAGTCCCGCCGCTCAAACAGGGCCTGCGTGGCCGCGTGGCGCATGCGGTCGATCTGCTCGTTGATGGAGCTGTCCTTCTCTATATACGTGTCCGTGCGGGGGATGTACGCCTCCGGCTGGTAGTAGTCATAGTACGAGACGAAGTACTCCACCGCGTTGTCGGGGAAGAAGGCCTTGAACTCCCCATACAGCTGCGCGGCCAGGGTCTTGTTCGGGGCCAGTATCAGGGCCGGGCGCTGCGTGCGCTCTATCACATGCGCCATGGTGAAGGTCTTGCCGCTGCCCGTCACGCCGAGCAGCACCTGGTCCGAAAGGCCCTGCCCCAGCCCCTCCACAAGGGCCTGTATCGCCCCCGGCTGGTCCCCGGCAGGCTGGAACGGCGCGTGGAGGGTGAAGGGGGGCATGACGGGCGCACAATACGCCCCCCTGCCCTTTCGGGCCAGGGGCGGGGGTTGGCTGTTCTCATGGGGCAGCCCCACAATCTCTTGCATCCGCTCCACCCTCCTGCGACCGGCCCCCACGGGGCGATAGGGCGCGATTAGCGCCCGCCCCGTGGGGGGGCGGGCCGGGCGTTGGGCCGCTGCGCGGCCCAGGGGCGGGGGGTGGCCATAGAGCTGCCCTTGCCGTCCCTGGCCCTGGCCGGGGTGACGCTGTGCCTGAAGCTGTACGGCGGCCAGCGCGCGTGACCCCGGCCCGCGCCGCTGTTTGCCCCCGGCGCGTAGCGGGCGTAGGATGCGCGGGCCATGCCCATCATCGCGCACTCCGCCCTGCCTACGTTTGCCCGCCTGGCGGCCGAGGGGTGCGCGGTCCTGCCGCCTGAGCGGGCGGCGCGGCAGGATATCCGGGAGCTGCACATCGGCCTTTTGAACATGATGCCTGACGCGGCCCTGGGCGCGACGGAGCGGCAGTTCTTCCGCCTGGTGGGGGACAGCAATCAGATCGCGCAGTTCCGCCTGCACCCCTTCACGCTTCCGGAGATACCAAGGGGCCGCGCGGCGGCGGCGCACATCGCGCGGTACTATGAGTCTTTTGCGGACCTGCGCGCGGAGGGCCTGGACGCGCTGATCGTCACGGGGGCGAATGTGACGCACCCAGAGCTCTCGCGCGAGGCGTTCTGGGGCCCCCTGCAAGAGGCCATGGACTGGGCGTGGGAGAACGTCACCTCCACCTTGTGCTCGTGCCTGGCCACGCACGCGGTGCTCCAGTTTCGCCACGGGCAGGGGCGCAGCGCCCTGCCGGAGGGGAAGCTCTGGGGCGTGTTCCCGCACAAGGTGACCACGCCGGACCACCCCTTGGTGCGGGGGATGAACACCCGTTTTGATGCCCCGCACTCTCGCTGGAACCAGGTGACGGCGGCGCAGTTCGCGGACGCGGGGATGACCGTCCTCGCAGCGGGGGATGTGGGCGCCCACCTGGCCGTTAGCGCAGATGGCCTGCGGACGGTGTGTCTCCAGGGCCACCCGGAGTACGACACGGTGAGCCTTCTGAAGGAGTACAAGCGGGAGGTAGGCCGCTATGGCCGGGGGGAGCGGGGGGACTACCCCCCCCTGCCGGAGGGGTATGTGGGGGCCGAGGGCGCGCCGGTTCTGGAGGCGTACCGGGCGCGCGTCCACCCAGGCGCGACGTTGCCTCCCTTCCCGGAGGAGGAGGCCGCCGTCGCGCTGGACAACACCTGGCGGGACAGCGCCCGGACCCTCGTGGGGAACTGGATTGGCCTTGTCTACCAGGTGACCGGGATGGACCGGCGGCGGCCCTTCATGGACGGCGTGGACCCGGCGGACCCCCTGGGCCTGCGGGCGCGGCGCCCGAAAAAAAACGCGCCTGGCCGGCAAAAATAGGATTTTGTTCTTGACACAGCCAAAAAGGCGTGGTACAAGGGCCCCATCAACGCCACACGTGCGTCTTGAGACCGGCCAGAGCGGCAACCCCGGCACATAGCGGCAAACGCGACCAGCGCCCCCACGCAGCGGGACGCCCGCGCCCGCGCCACCACCGGGGCCGGCGCGGCCCACACACCCCTTTTCAACCCTTACATAAAGCGAGGTACAATCATGTCTACGACCATAGACCAGGCCTTCGTCAAGCAGTTCGAGCGCGAAGTGCACGAGGCCTACCAACGCATGGGCTCAAAGCTCCGCCACACCGTCCGGGTGGTGAATCAGGTGAACGGCTCCGTGGCCGTCTTCCAGAAAGTCGGCAAGGGCACGGCGGCCACCAAGGCCACCCATGCCATGGTGCCGGTGATGAACCTGGACCACTCCGCCCTAGAGGTGGCCCTCCAGGACTACTACGCCGGCGACTGGGTGGACCACCTGGACGAGCTGAAGGTCAACATTGACGAGCGGCAGGTCATCGCCAACGCTGGCGCGTACGCCCTGGGCCGCAAGTCTGATGAGCTGATCATAGACGCCCTGACTACCGCCCCTGCCGGGCAGGAGATCGCCGACGCTAACACCGGCATGACCCTGGCCAAGATCATGGACGCGCTGTCCCTGCTGGGCGACGCGGATGTCCCGGACGACGGGCAGCGCTACGCCGCCGTGGGCTGGAAGCAGTGGAGCGAGATGCTCTCCCTGCCAGAGTTCGCCAGCGCGGACTTTGTGGGGCCGGAGAACCTGCCCTTCCAGGCGCAGATGCAGGCCAAGTTCTGGCTCGGCACCTACTGGGTCCCGCACTCGGGCCTGCCCGTGGACGGGAACGACATCCGCTCGTGCTTTTGGTACCACAAGTCCGCCATCGGGCACGCCATCGGCTCTGACGTCGTGACGGACATCACCTGGCACGGGGACCGCGCGGCGCACTTTGTCAGCAACATGATGAGCCAGGGCGCTGTCCTCATTGAGGACACGGGCGTCGTGGAAATTAAGTGCGACGAGACCCCGGACTAATCGTGAAACCCTAGAAAAAAGGAGACCAGGCCATGTCTTTGGTTCTGACAGACCTCAGCGTACTCGCGTACGCAAACAGCTTTACCCTGTGGCACTACACGACGACAGACGCCGCCGTGACGGGCGCGGGGTACTTCAACAACGCCGCGGCGATGCTCCGCGTGGGCGACCTCATGATCGCGAACCTGGACACGGACGGCACGCCGTCCACCAAGTTCTATGTCGTGACCGCCAACACGGGCTCCGCCGTCACCATCGCGCTCTACGCCTAGGGGCGCGCACCTCTCCCCCCCTCCGCGCGAGGGGGGGAGCCTTACGTCCCCGCCCCCCCTACCTCAGCGTGCGCGTGAGCGCCTTTCGCCGCGCACCGGCTTCCCCAGCCCGGGGGGCGGGGGCAACCTATATGCGACTTTTATGATCACACATCGGGTGCCCGAGGGCCTTCTGATCTGTCCTCTCCGTCTCCATATCTAAAAGAATGAGCGCGCTTTTCACAGTATAAAACGAATACAGATAAAATAGACATGGCGAGCAATCCGGAAAGAGAGGATATCTGTGCAATATCATTGTTTCCATTATTTAATCTAAAAATTGTGCCCCCGACACTTGGCACAGCTACCATAAGGGAGAGCACGAAAGCTAGACCCGCACCCCCGTGGCGCTCACAGAAGCTGGGACCTTGATTGGGGGGGTATTATGTCACTTTGGGGGGGTTCATAAGGATTAAATTGATCTCCTGTCATAATATTACATATCTTCCCAAATATAGTGGTGCGGCGGGCCCTCACCGCGAGGCGCCCATGGGGCAGAATATGACATATGCGAGAGCGCCCGTCAAGGGTTTTTGTGCACAAAGAGCACGATAAAAGCCCCGCGCGCCCGGCAGGACTCGAACCTGCAACCGTCCGCTTAGAAGGCGGGTGCTCTATCCGTTGAGCTACGGGCGCCCAGGCGCACCCATCATAGCACACAATGGTGGAGGGGGTAGGATTCGAACCTACGTAGACTTGCGTCGGCAGATTTACAGTCTGCTGCCATTAACCACTCGGCCACCCCTCCGGCCCCGAGGACACTGGTTGCGGGGGCAGGATTTGAACCTGCGACCTTCAGGTTATGAGCCTGACGAGCTACCGAGCTGCTCCACCCCGCGTCCGTTTAGGGGGCGTACCCTATACCCCCCCGCGCCGGAACGCAAGGGGGCGCTAGAACGCGATCAGGATGGGTGTGGGCTGGCTCAGCGATACAGTATCCAAAAAACGGCAGGCAGGGACGTCACAAAAGACACGCACCCCAAAAACGGTAGCGCCAGGACGTTCAGCACACATATGGGCACATAAGCCCAGCGCGCCGATGGCACCTCGCGTATACGGTTCATGTTCGCGATCAGCATGGCGATGAGGCACGCGGACACGTACACAAACCGCGGCATATCCACGGGCCAGTCACCAAAGTACGGCTCTGGGAAAAAGCGTAGCATCAACGACGCCGCAAGCGGGAAGGCGACGTTTATCGCCAGGAATATTGCCGCCTCTCTTTTGTGCCCCGGCTGCATGTACCCCCACCCTATATGGGGGCTTTTGTGTTGCGCAAGGCACCCCGCGCGCGCGGCAAATAAGGGATTTTGCACGGTCGGTCCGCCTATTTTTTAAGGCTACCACGGCGCAAGCGCGCCCACTCCACAGCAACCAAAAAAGGAGACCACACCATGACAACACCCGTGAACCTCGCCACGCAGGCCCTCATCGGCATCGGGGCCAAGCCCATCAGCGCCTTTGACGACGGCTCTGCGGAGGCCGAGATCGCCGGGGCCCTGTACGACGGCGTGCGCGACGGCCTCTTGTCCGCGTACACCTGGAGCTTCGCCACGGGGCAGGTGGCCCCCGCGCGCCTGGCGGGCACGCCCCTTGCGGACTATCCATACGCCTTCGCCCTGCCGACGGACTTCCTGCGGGCGGTGTCTGTGGGGAGCGGCGGGCGCGGGCGCGGCGTGCCGTATCGCGTGGCGCGGGGGGCCCTCCACGCGCGGGCGGAGAGCGTGGTCCTGACCTACATCTTCCGCCCAGAGGAGGCCGCGTTTCCGCCCTTCTTCGCGCAGGCCCTCATCGCGCGCCTGCGGGCGGAGCTGTGCATCCCCCTCACCGAGAACACAGACCGCGCCGCTGCCATGGCCGCCCTGGCCGACGACGCCTTCGGCCGCGCGCGGCAGGTGGACGCGCAGCAGGACACGCCAAAGCGCATTGAGGACTGGAGCTTGATAAACGCCCGCGTTGGGTCGTGACTCTTGGCAGGGGCGCGTTTTTGCTATAGGTAGGAGGGAGAGAGGGACCGCAACCATGACCGAAGAGCACAAACAGTACCCGCCCGAGGCGATCGCCAACTCCATCTTGTGGTTGGCGCAGAGGGAGGGAATACCCATAACGCCGATGAAACTCATAAAGCTCGTGTACATTGTATACGGGTGGTATCTGGCCCTGTTTGACAAACAGATATTTGACTCCACAAAAAACCCTATAGAGGCGTGGGATCATGGGCCTGTCATACCGAGCCTTTATCACCAATTTAAAAAATTTGAAGCAAGGCCAATAAATGAGTTTGCCGTGGACGGGGAGATCCTTGACCATAGCGAAGAGATTGGCAACCTCAGGTACCCTGCGGTGGATCATCGGGATAGGGCAGCTACGGGAACCATCCTGTCCGTGTGGGACGCTTATAAAAACTATAATGCCTCTGATCTGAGGTATATAACCCACGCCCCCGGAGGCGCCTGGGACAAAGCCCACAGAAAAGGCATCCGGAACGAAAGGCTCGATGATGAAGACATAAAGTCTAGGAGCATAGAGGGCCTCCGCCGAGCCATGGGCAAGGAGAGAAAAACCCGTGTCTATTGATATTGATCTTCTTATTAAAGAAAACGTTCTTGAGAGGTCGAGCTCTCCGGAGGATCGGGACGCTCTTCGCATGGCTGAAATCGACCTTGCGCTTAAGAATGAAGAGTTGAGAAAGATTAGGATTGAAAATGATGACAAAAAAGACCTTATAGAACATAAGAAAGGCATGATACAATGGACACAGCGGGTCGTAGGAGTCTATCTCCTTTTTGTTGCTTGTGTATTTATTTATTATATTGTGTTTCAGGTTTACTTGGCGGAAGAACCCGGCATTCCCCAAGAGGTCATCATAACTCTTCTGGCCAGCACAACGGCAAGTATTGTCGGCTTGCCGTTTGCCATCAATAAATCAATTTTTATTAAATAAATCTATACGAAACAATTAGGCCTCCCCGCGAGGGCGGGGATGTCCACGTGGACGCCTACACCCGCGCCTGCCCCGGCAAGGGCAGGGGCGGGAGTCAAGGGCCCTCCCGATCCGAAATGCTGGGCCGGGCGGCCCAGGTTGCAGGCAAGGTCATAGCAGGCATGACCCACGTAGCCCTAAACGACTACCGCCGCCGCATCGGGACCCTGACCGACCCGCCCATGCCCTGGGACCTGCAAAAGACGGCGGATATATGGGTGGTCATCTTGGTGAAGATTGCCTGAAAACAATAAATCGCAGATCTATGCTGAAACCGTGGCGGCCCGTGGGCCGCTTTTTTATTGTCCGAACAAATAAAAAAAGGATCCCACCATGCTTACAACTTTGGAACTCAAGACAAACTTCACAGCAGGAGAGGTCTCGTCGGACCTTCTGGGCCGCTCTGACTTGCGCGCGTACAGTAACGGTGCGGCCATGCTGCGAAATGTGCTCATTTCCCCCACGGGGGGCGTCACGCGGCGGCCTGGCCTGGCGCACATAGAGCCGCTGCCCGGCCCAGGCCGCCTCATCCCCTTTGCGTTCAACACGCAGCAGACATACCTCATCCTCCTGACCGGGGGCGCAGCAAAAATTTACGCGGGTGGCGTTTTGGAGGCGGAGATCGCCGCGCCGTGGACCGCGGCGCAGGTTCCCCAGGTCGCCTGGACCCAAAGCGCGGACACCTTGTTGTTGACGCACCCCGACGTCCCGCCGCAAAAAATGCTGCGCCTGGGCATCGCCAACTGGTCCCTCACGCAGTGGAATTTCTTCAGTGAAAACAGCGCTATAAATCAGCCGTATTATAAATTTGTCAACGCTTCTGTCACCCTCACCCCCTCGGGCACGAGCGGGGACATCACCCTCACGGCCTCCGCAGCAATTTTCACGCAAGAGCACGAGGGCGCGCGCCTGCGCATTGGTGCTAAAGAAGTGGCCATAACGGATTATGAGTCCCCCACGGTGGTCAGCGCGGCCACAGTGCAAGACCTGGAGAGCGCCGAACCGACCATAGACTGGGCCGAGGCGGCATTCAGCGCAGCGCGCGGCTGGCCCACGACCACGGCCTTCCACCAAGACCGCCTGGTCATCGGCGGCTCGCGAGACTTGCCCAACCGCCTGTTCTTCTCAAAATCTGGCGATTTGTTCAACTTTGACATGGGCGAGGGCCTGGACGACGAAGCCATTAGTTTTTCATTACTCTCAGACCAGGTCAACGCCATCCGTGGTGTGTTCTCCGGCCCGCACCTCCAGGTGTTCACCAGCGGTGCGGAGTGGATGGTGACGGGCGCGCCCCTGACCCCGTCGTCCATACAGGTGACGCGTCAGACGCAGGTTGGCTCTCTCACGGATCGCTATGTCCCCCCCATCGCGGTGGACGGCGCGACCCTTTTTGCTGCGCGCAGCGGGCGGGATCTGAGAGAGTTCATCTACACCGACGTGGAGCAGGCGTACCGCAGCACAGACCTGGCCCTGCTTTCGCGCCACATCATCGCGGACCCGGTGGATCAGGCGTATGACCCCCTGGAGCGCATCTTGTATATGGTGCGCGCGGACGGAAAAATTGCTGCGCTCACCGTTTATCGCGCAGAGGGCGTAAGCGCCTGGACTCTCTTGGAAACAGACGGCGCAGCGCGGGCCGTAGCCGTGGTGGACAACCAGGTGTATGTCTTGACAGAGCGCGCGGGGGGCCATGCTCTGGAGCAGTTTGATGCTGCGCTGTCCACGGACGCCGCGCTCACCGGCGCGGTGGCCGAGCCTGTGGACGCGTGGACCGGGCTGCAGCATTTGGAGGGGCGGGAAGTGGCCGTTGTTGCAGACGGCGCGCCCGTGCCGGGCCAGACGGTGCGGGGCGGGGCACTCACCCTGGATGCGCCCGCAGCAAACGTCCAGATTGGCCTGCCCTTCACGCACATTGTGGAGCCTCTGCCGCCGGCGCAGAGCGGCGCGGCGGGCGCGGGCCGGCGCATTCGGCCTGTGGAGGTCATCTTGCGCGTACAGGACACCGCCGCCCTGTGCGTGGACACGGGGCGGGGCCTGCGCGATGTTCCCCTGCGCCGCATTGGGGCGGCCCACCCCCTGCTGGACGCGGGCCCGCAGGCCGTGACGGGGGATGTGGAAATCCGCGCCTATGGCTGGCACCACCGGGGGCCGCGGCCCCTGTGGCGCATAGAGCAAAACACCCCCCTGCCCTTCACCCTCCTGTCCGCCGCGACCGTGGTGGAGGTGAGTGGGGGGTAGCCAACGTGCCGCCCTGTGCGTGGTCGGGGCGGGGGGACTCGAACCCCCGGCCTCCTGCTCCCAAAGCAGGCGCGCTACCAGGCTGCGCTACGCCCCGCCGCCGCGCGGATGGGGTGGGATTCGAACCCACGATGGGCTTGCACCCATTCCGGTTTTCAAGACCGGCGCATTCGACCGCTCTGCCACCCATCCGGCGCACTGGCCCCAGTATAGCCCAGCGTGCGGCCCTGGACAAAGCGTCCGTCCGCCGCCTACCCTGGCCGGGGCGCGCCAGACCCCGTAGCTCAGCAGGATAGAGCACGGGATTCCTAATCCCGGGGTCGTGGGTTCGAATCCCGCCGGGGTCGGGCGCCCAGACGGCACGCGCCCGCGGCCCACGGCAGCCCCCTTTTTTTGCCAACCACCAACCACAAGGAGACAAGACTATGGGTTCTATTGTACCGACGATTGGGACAGCCGCGCGAGAGGCCGCGCAGGCGTTTGCGCAGCAGCCCTTCAGCAGCCTTGCGGGCGCGGCCCGGGGCGGAGTCTCGCTCTATAACCTGGCCGAGGGTGTCCAGAACCGGGCGCAGCAAGAGCGCACGGATGATGTGACGCTACAGCAGCTGCGGGCGCGGAGCGCCCTGGACGAGGCCCAGGCGCTGGAGGACGCGGCGCTCACGCGGGCGAGGATTGCGCAGGCGCGGGCCAAGGCAGAGGCCGACCGGCGCGATGCGTTGCGCCGGGCCATGGCGCGGCAGCGGGCGCGCTTCGGCGCGGGGGGGCTGGACTCCGCCGCTGCGGACGGCTCCGCCGAGGCTGTGCTCCTGGGCCTTGTCCGCGAGGAGGCGCGGGACGCAGCGAACGACGACGCGGACACGGCCCTTCGGCTCCAGGCGCTGGACACGGCCCTGGCGCAGCGGAGCTCCCTCAACCTGCTCCAGGCCGCGCAGCTGGCCAAGCGGCAAGACATAAAGCGGCTGTTTGGCTAGGGCGGGGCCACGGTAAACCCTGGCGGAGAGGACGGGATTCGAACCCGTGAGGGGTTGCCCCCAACACGCTTTCCAGGCGTGCGCCTTAAACCGCTCGGCCACCTCTCCTTAGGCGCAGACCCTACAGCCGCCGCGCCCGCAGGGCAAGGCCCCGCTTGCCCTGTGCCGCCCGGGCGCGCTACACTCGCCCGCCCGCCCCGTGGCGCGGTGGCAGAGTGGTGATGCAGAGGACTGCAAATCCTTGTATGCGGGTTCGATTCCCGCCCGTGCCTCCAGGGGGTGTGCGCCGGAGACGTGGCCGAGTGGCTGAAGGCGCTCCCCTGCTAAGGGAGTATGGGTTAACAGCCCATCGAGGGTTCGAATCCCTCCGTCTCCGCCATTATTTTGCCAACTGTTTTGCAAATGGTACGGAAAAATGATAAAATTGTTTAATTAATTCAACATCTTCCAAAACCACCGCCGTACTTGTATAGTGATGAATAATACGGGTTGCGAAGAATATAGACCAAAACTCACAGAATTTTATGGTAGCTCCGTACTGGTATGAAGGTTTTTCAGGCAATAGCTTTTCTAAATACCGCTAGGAAGAGGATAAAATATGTCGGAGTCTAAGCGATTAGAAAAATCAATATCTAGTTTAAATGGTACATCCATAAATGTACTGGATAACGACGCCTATCCTGAAGAGGGGCAAGTATCAGTTTTGATTGCCTTTTCAGACGGGACTAAACTTAGAGCAAACTACTGGCGAATGATAAAAGATGGAAAAGAAAAATTAAGCAGTTTCGATAACAATCAAAAATATGGTCTTCCTGCTCCGATAGATGCAAAAAAAGAATTGCAATATGAATTAAATGGCGAGTCAGTATTGAGTGCCCGACTAGATTTAGAAACTGGTGATCTTCATTTTGAATTCTCGCAGACTTTAAAACTATCTGTTTTCGCTTTCACCGGCTATGAAGTTTGGGAAATCATTTTTCCTGATGGGATCGTCGAGTATTCAAACTATGCTAAAGATTACTGATGACTAAGGCATACACTCAATAATTCACCCATACCCGATGTTTAGAATTTTAACGGAGCAAAATCCGTGCCGGAAAAAAACCGTTTTCACCGCTGGGCAAATCATCAAATGCTATGGTTTCAGGAGATAATCCCAATAAAATCAACACCAAAAAGGTAGACGAGTTACCAAATCGGTGCACTCAACCCCGCCGTTGCGCGCGGGGCCGCTGTGGGCTACAAACGCCCCCAGGGCCGCAGTAGCTCAGTGGTAGAGCAACGCATTCGTAATGCGTGGGCCGGGGGTTCAAATCCCTCCTGCGGCACCGGGGGCCCGCGAAAAAATTTGAAAAGACCCGGAAAAAAATTTGAAAAACCCGTGGAAACGCGCCCGCAACGTGATACACTTAGAGGAGTATGGTAGGCACAACCATGAAAAAGCAGTACCCCCCCGAGGCAATCGCGAACAACCTGCTGTGGATTGCGGATAGGGATGGCATGTCGCTTACGCCCACGCAACTCATACAACTGGTTTATGTCGTGTACGGCTGGGCCCTGGCCCTGCTAGGCCGCAAGATATTTGAGGACCCCATAGAGGCCTGGGACGACGGCCCTACCATCCCGCGCCTGCACTACATTCTGCGACCCTATGGAAAAAAGAACGTGGACAGCTTTATCGTGTGGGGTGAGAACAACGGGATGCGTCCGGTTGTATCTGGAGACGACCCGGACCTTCTGTCCGTGATGGACCTCGTGTGGACGGCCTATACCCGGCGTGACGGCCTGTCCCTCACAACCCTGACGCGCGAGGGGTGCGGGGCGTGGCAGCAGGCGCGCGCGAGGAAGGACTTCATCCTGGACGATGAAGACATAGAGCGCCGCAGCTGGGAAGGCATTCAAAGGATATTCAGGGGCGATGTCGAACGACAAAGACACCGCACCAGATAGGCGCGATTATCTGGATTTGCCGAGAGCGTCTCGCGGAGGCAGAATCGCTCCGCCCTCTTTATGGGCAGAGCGATTGGCCCAAAGCAACCTGAAAAATCGTATCGGATTACAGCAACAAGAACAAAGACTCATTCATGCCGGATTTCTGTTCTGTTGGGTCATAGGTGTTGTGACCATATGGATGGTCTTCATCATGGCATTTCTCTCTCTTTATACATTTGGAGAATGGTGGACATGTCATACGTTCCAATTAGAGAAAGAAATAATTATAACTCTTCTCGCCACAACGACGGTCAATATTATTGGTCTGCCATATATTATTACAAGGGCCCTGTTCCCTGATGGCAAGATACCGACACAGTAAAATATAGATAACTTTTTATATGAGACCCCGCCCCGCCCAAAAGGCGGGGTTTTTTATTGCCCGATTTCCAGGCTGATTTCCATCCTGACTTCCACCCCAGCGTCCAACCCCAAAGCAAAGGAGACCACAGACCATGACACAGGACCACATAAAGATGCCGGACATAGAGCCCGTTATCCGCTATGCCACGGACGGCGCGACGGCGGACTTCCCCTTTCCGTTCCCGATATTCGCGAGCGAGGACCTGGCCGTCACCATAGACGACGCGCCCGTGACCAGCGGCTTTGCCATCACCGGCGCGGGGGCCACAAACGGCGGCACGGCGACCTTCGCCACGGCCCCGGCGGCGGGCTCCACCCTCGTTCTGCAGCGCGTCCTGCCCATTGAGCGCGTGACGGACTTCCTGGAGGGCGGCGAATTCGCCGCGCGGGCGCTGAACACAGAGCTGGACTACATGACCGCCCTCATCCAGCAGGTGGACGGCGACAACGACGCGGCCCTGCGTTACCCGGTGGGGGAGAATCCGGGCGACACCAATCTGCCCAGCCGCGCCGCGCGGGCGAACAAGGTCCTGGGCTTTGACGGCGACGGCAACCCCATCGCGGTCTCCGCCGAGGGGAGCATGGCCGCGCCGGACTTCACCGCGCCCGGCGCGGGGGCCGTGACGCGCGCCAGCACGGACAAGTTCACCGAGGCCATATCCGTTAAGGACTTCGGCGCGGCGGGCGACGGCGTGACGGACGACACCCTGGCCTTCGCCCGGGCTCTGGCCGCGCACGACGCGGTCTTCGTTCCCCCGGGGGACTATGTCCTGACTGGCCCGATCGTGCTCCAGGACAACCAGTCCCTAACGGGCGCGGGAGCCGCAAGCGTCCTCGCTTGCACGGGCAACACCTTTGACGCCGTGCAGATGACGGGCCGCAGGAGCACCCTGGCCCGCCTGGCCATCACGGGCGGGGACGCGGCGGTGCGCCTGAAGCCGGGCGCGACGAGCGAGTGCACGCAAAACAGCCTCCAGGACCTCACCATAGACATGCCCAACACAGGCATCGTCATGGACGGCGGGGACGACCCGAACTACCCCTGCTACTGGAACAACGTGGACCGCGTGCTGATAGAGCGCCCGCTGCTCCATGGCGTGCACCTGACCAAGACCGGCGGCGGCGACACACCCAACGCGAACCGCCTGACCAAGGTCCGCGTGTTCTCAAAGGGCGCGGCGACCACGGGGCACGGGTTTTATGTGGAGCACGGGCAGTACAACAACGCCCTGGTGGACTGCGAGGCGGACATGAACGGGGCCAGCGCGCAGGGCTGCTTCACCGTGGGGCCCGCCTCCAACGCCACGCACATCGTCAACGCCTACGCGGAGGGCGTGGGCCTGCCGAACGTCAAGCTGGAGGCCGGGAGCCAGTACACGAGCATCGTGAACCTCACCTCCAACGCCTCCGGCGCGGCGATACTGGATCAGTCCGGCGGGGCGTACACCGCCTACAACGCGGGCTTCCCGTACAAGAACCGCCTGGACAGGACCCTGGCCACGGACATCTCCGCCGGCCTCCAGCGGTTTGAGACCACCTACACGGACTCCTTTGGCCTTGTGGACCTGGACCTCACCACCTCCGTCCACCTCTTGTCCTCCTTCGGCGGGGCCATGACCGCCCGCCTGCCCGCCGCCGCGGACGCCCAGGGGGCCTTCGTTGCCATCAAAAAGATAGACGCCTCGGGCAACCTCATCACCATCACAGAGGACGGCGGCCCCGGCCCGGACGGGCGCGCGCTCTACCTGGGCGGGGAGAACGACACCGTCACCCTCCTGTCCAACGGGGCGGAGTGGTTCCTCATCGGGGGCAACCGGATGCCCGGCAACACCCGCTTTGTGGACACCACCGGGACGTACGACATAGACATGGCCGTGGACGTCTACCTGATATCGTCCTTCGGCGGCGCGGTCACGGCCCGCCTGCCCGCAGCGGACGCTCCGGCGGCGATAGGCCGGCGCGTGACCATCAAGAAAACCGACCCCTCCGCCAACCTGGTGACAGTGACGGAGCAAGGCGGGAGCGGCCCCGACGGCTACGCCCAGCCCCTGTCAGCCCAGTACAACGCCATCACCGTCGTCTCCGACGGCGGGAGCTGGTGGATTACGGGGAGGTTTTAGGACGGCCGCGTATCACAAGAAGCCCCAGCCTGACCCCCGCAACTCTCTAGGGCAAGACCGAAAAGCACATCCAAGCTATCTGAACGGCCAAGATCGCGCCTATCGTTCAATAATCCCCCAACAGCTTGGGCAAAAGTTCTGCACATAGCAGTATCACCATATACACGAGGCGCGTTCCTTTGAAGCCATGGGATCATGCTATTTACAATAGCTCTTTTGTCTGCCTCATCAAAACGCAAAGGATCTGCCCCTTTTGGCTGGCCTGAATCTCTGTCAGGTTTTTTCGGGGCAGAATTAATTTTTCTTGTCCTCGGCTCTGTGTCCGCCCTGCCACCATTAGGGGACAACACCTTATCACGCGCAAACGTGGGCGCGGGCAGACCTGTCACCTGCGCGGCAACATTTCGGAGAAGCACATAAAGGTAGGGGTTACTCTCTATACTTTTTGCACGTTCAACAGCCTCAGTTGCAGTCTGCACGAACGCCCTCCCTTTTCCGGGGCGCTCTCTTTCAACGGCCTGGGCCCATTGCTGTATGGCCTCTTGTGTATCTTTTCTGGAGCGTTTGGACATGTCTTGGCCTCCTTTTGGTTAGAACAGGGCCCAAATACCACCCACTATGCGGCCATGTCAACACAAAAATGCATCATAGGCGCGAAAAAAGTGCGGGCCCTGGGGGCCGCGCAGACTCATCTCCCCCTTGGGGGGGCTGGTGGATTGTGAATAGGTTTTAGGGGCCGTTGGGGGAGACGATCCATGAGGCAAACTTCCATATGGCTAAACCCGTGGCTTTCGCGGCACACCTTGCGAATATATTCTCAAGAGGTTCTATAGGTCCGCCCTGCGCGGCTCTGAGCACAGATTGCTGAAATCTGTCCACATTTCTGGGGCTATATTGTTTTACCGCCTTAACCCAGGGCCCTATTTTTTCGTGTATTTCATCATCACGTGATTCTTCGGGCGCCGGACAGGCCCCACCAAATTGGGGCCCAATAATATTTTGACCAGTACCCCGAGCACCAGGAGCCTTGCGCGATTTTTTTTTCGGGGCTTTTTTTCTTTGAGGGAGCACACGGGAAATTGCAAATACGGATTGATGCTTTCCCGTCACCCTCGCGGCTAAATTTTGAAGGTTGCTATGAAGCAATGGGAGAGAATCGTTATTTACTGTACCGTCACCAATAACACCCCTGTTAAGCATAGCTTCTACAGCCTGCAAGAACTCCTCTTTCTTTTCGGGGCACTGTTGTCTAACGGCCTCGGTAAAGCGAGCTATGGCCTCGTCTACATTTCTTTTGGGGATTTTCGCGGTGGATCTGGGCATACTGTTAGACCTCCTTTTGGTTAGAATAGGGCCTAAATACCACCCCCTGCGCGGCCATGTCAAGCAAAAAGTGCATCATAGGCGTGAAAAAAGTGCGGGCCCTGCGCGGCGCTTGCGGGGGCCCTGCGCGGCGGGGTACAGTCCCCCCCCGCCGTGGCGCTGGGGATGGGTGGCAGAGCGGTTGAATGCGCCGGTCTCGAAAACCGGTATGGGCGCGAGCCCATCGGGGGTTCGAATCCCCCCCCATCCGCGCCGGCGGCCTTGCGGGCCGGGCGCTGGACGCGCTATGCTAAAGGGAGCGCTATAGGGGTATAGCTCAGCCGGTAGAGCGGCGGTCTCCAAAACCGCAGGTCGCGGGTTCGAATCCTGCTGCCCCTGCCACGGCCCGCGCGCGGGTGTAGCTCAATGGTAGAGCTCCAGCCTTCCAAGCTGGCGGTGCGGGTTCGATCCCCGTCACCCGCTCGGGTGGGTGCTAGTGGGGGTTTCTGGGATAGCGTACAACACGCTCTGCATGCGCCTAGGAACATCCGGACAGTCGAGCCTTGCCCAGGCCTCTGCAATGGGGTCGTCTTCTCCAACGGCGTCCTTGAGGGTGTCCATTATCTCAAACATTATGTCTATCGCAAAGGGCTTCGGATTTATAGTGCACCCCGACCCATAGGGACGATTAGCGGCGAGCGCCATGAATATAAACCATATATCTGATCTTGCGTTCCATAAAAAGGGTCCATCTAGTGCCCCATATTCTCTTGTATCGTTGCAGCAGCATACCATCGCTATGGAAAATGCTTTTCCGAGATCCCTTGGCCTCAGGACCTGTGTGACGGGTCTGGTCTTTGCGACCTGCACTCTGGCGAACCAAAACGTTTGGCGGTGTGGCCCATGGCGGTCTTCTGTTTTGGGTTATTTTAAAATATACTTTTATACCCCAAACCTGCCCCCCGTCAACACAATAATATGCTGCGGCGCAGCAATTCTGGCCCCTACGCCGCCGCTGGGGGCCTGGGCCCCCTGGCGGGTGGCGGTGCGGAGCGCGGGGATGTCGTCCAGCATGACGGGGAGGGATACACCAAAAGATACGGGAAATCAACACAAAAATGCGCGGGCGGGCCTGTTGAGGGCGGCGCGCGGGCGTGCGATACTCGCGGCCATGGCGCGCGCGGCTCTCCTGGCACTCATGGCTCTGGCCCTCGCGGCGTGCGGTGGCACCCTGCCCATGGTCGGGCCGGGCCCGCAGGAGGGCCCCGCGCCGGCGGAGATTGGCCTGCTGCTCCCCTTAAGCGGCCCGCACGCGGCGCTGGGCGCGGCGATGCAGCGGGCGGCGGAGATGGCGCTGTTTGATGCGCGTGCCGAGGGCGCGTCCCTCTTCCCGCACGACACGGGGGGCACGCCGGAGGGCGGCGCGCGGGCGGCGGCTGCGGCGCGTGCCCGGGGCGCGGACATTCTGGTGGGCCCGGTGTTCTCGGGCGCTGTGGGCGGCGCGGCGGCGCGCGCGGCGGGCGCGCCCGTCCTGGCCTTCACCACGGACCGGGCCCGCGCGGGCGGGGGGGTCTATACCCTGGGCTTCACGACGGAGGCGCAGGTGGCGCGCGTGGCGCGCGCGGCGGCCTTCCGGGGACTGACGCGCGTGGCGGTGCTTGCGCCGCAGGACGCGCACGGGCAGGCGGCGGCGCGCGCGTGGGACGGCGCGGCGCGGCGGCACGGGATAGCGACGGTGGCGCGGGGCGTGCTGGCGGGCGACGCGGACCTGGCGGCGCGGAACCTGGCGGCTACCCCGGCGGACGCGGTGTTCTTGCCCGCGGGGGGCACGGAGGCGGTTGGCGCGGCGCGGGCCCTGCGCGGCGCGGGCTTTGCGGGGGCCCTGCTGGGCACGGGCCTGTGGGACGACCCGGCGGTGCTGGGCGCGGCGGCGCTGGAGGGCGGGCTGTACGCGGCACCGGACCCGGCGGGGCGGTCTGCGTTTGAGGCCCGGTACGCCGCGCTGTACGGCGCGCCCCCGCCCCGCCTGGCGACCCTGGCCTACGATGCCGTGGCCCTGGCCGCGGCCCTGGCCCGCACGGCGGAGCCCAAGGCGGACCCCTTCGCGGCCGCGCGCCTGACGGACCCCAGCGGCTTCGCGGGGCTGGACGGGCTGTTCCGCTTCGGGCCGGACGGCGTGGCGGAGCGGGGCCTGGCCATCCTGGAGATCCGCTCTGGCCGCGCCTTCGTCGCGGAGCCGGGGCCGGCGGCGTTTTAGCGGCCACAGACAAGCACGACGCTTCGCGGGCGGCCCCTCGGCCGCCCTTTTTGTTTTCCCTCACCAACGAGAAAGGACCACGATAACATGACCGACACCCCAAAGGCCTCCCCCGCCATGCGGGAACAGCTGCTGGACTTCCTGCCCAACGCGCTGGAGACGGCGCTCACGGCCTACACCGTCTTCGCGGACAAGGTCCCGATGGACCCAGAGTCTCCGGGGCTGTTCAAGGCGCACTACGACGCCCTGCGCGTGGCCGTGGCGCACATGGAGCTGCTGACCAAGCTGGCCGCGTGGGCGGACCTGCCGGACCCGGCGGACGAGAAGAAGGCGCAGCACGCGCACCTGGCGGTCCTGATGGCCCGGTCGCACGTGGAGATGGACGGCTTCAACAAGCGGTGGGGCGCGCTGGAGGAGGAGGACCCGCCGGACGCTTAGGCGATGAAGGGCGAAAGGGGGTCTTTGACGCCGGTGAGGCGCGTGTACAGCGCCGGGCCCAAAACCTTGAGAGCCTTGGCGTCTAGGGTTATGTGCTCGCCCGCCTTAAGGGGATCTAAGATTTCTGCTCGGCCCGGCCTCCGATGCAAAAACTGTGCTGTGTATGTGCCACCTTCAGAACAGTTTATTTCTATCAAAACATGGGGCCCGCCATTTGCGGAATCATTGTATTCAAGGATGTATGACACACCAGTCGATTTTTCTATTCTAGGATCTGGCCCCGCATCTTCTGATAGAGAGTAGGCATAGTAATCGATGCGAGCCTCGCAGATTTTTTTTCTAAAGTGGCTGCATGTGTAGGGGTCCAGGTCAAAGACCAGGCGGTCTATGTGCTGCTCCGGCAGGCCCAGTTTGCGCATAGCCTCGGCCGCCGCGAGCCTGTCCACCGCCAGGTGTCCGTACTCAAAGACCGCCCGGCACCCAGACACCGCCCGCCACACGGCCAAAAGACCCAACATGCGCGCCTACCTCCCTACTGCGTAACGTGCGCACGAGGGTACGCCAAAAAAAACCCAAAAGCAACATATTTTTGCCACACAACACAGGACACCGCCATGCCCCTCCCCTTCCCCAACTTTGTCTCCATCTGGAACGGCCTCCTTGAGCAGAGCCCCACGCCGGACGTGCACCTGCGCATGGCGTGCTTCCTGGACGCACAGAGCCGCGCGCCGGACCCCCGCCTGCTGCTCCAGGCCTTCCGGGGCGCGGGCAAGTCCACCCTCGCGGGCCTGTTCGCGGCGTGGCTGCTGCTGCGGGACCCGTCCACGCGCATCCTCATCCTCGCGGCGGAGGAGGGCCTGGCCACCCGTATGGCGGACGCCGTCCGCGTGGTCGTGGAGCGCCACATCTTGACCGCGCACCTGAAGCCCGCAAGGGCCCAGCCGTGGGCCAGCGCCAAGTTCACCGTCGCCCGCCCCCCCGGCCTGCGCGAGCCCTCTGTCCTGGCACGGGGCCTGTCCGCGAACATCACCGGCAGCCGGGCGGAGTGGGTCATCTGCGACGACGTGGAGGTCCCTTCCACATGCGAGACGCCGGGCGCGCGCCAGACGCTGCGCCGCCGCCTGACGGAGATCCCCTTTGTGCTGGTGCCCGGCGGGGGGCAGCTCTACCTGGGTACGCCGCACACGCACGAGACCCTGTACGGGGACTTCCTGGAGGGCTTCGCGCGCCTGGACATCCCCGCCCTGGACGCGGCGGGCCGCAGCGCGTGGCCAGAGCGCTTCCCGCCCGAGGTGCTAGAGCGCATCCGCACCCAGGCCGGGCCGGCGGCGTTTGCGGCGCAGATGATGCTGCAGCCGGGGGCCCTCGTCTCTGGCCGCCTGGACGCGGACCTCTTGCGCCCCTACGCGGGGGAGCCCGTGTTCGCGCAGGACTATGGCGGCGTGGTCCTGGACGGGCGGGAGGTGACGGGCGTGAGCGCGTTCTGGGACCCGGCGTACGGCGGCGCGGGCGGGGACCGGAGCGCCGTGGCCGTGGTCTTCCGCGACGCCCAGGGGGACCTCTTGCTGCACGAGGTGCGCTACCTCTCCTTCCTCCCGCAGGAGAAGGAGACAGACTGCCGCGCCATGGAGCAGTGCCACGAGGTGGCCCGGCTCTGCGCCCGGTACCGCCTGCCCGCGATCACGGTGGAGACCAACGGGATGGGCAAGCTCCTGCCCGGCTATCTGCGGCGGAGCCTGATGCGGCACAAGGTCCGCACGCGGGTGCGGGAGGCCGTGTCCACCCGGCCCAAGTCTGTGCGCATCCTGGAGGCGTGGGACGCGCCCCTGGCGGCGGGGGCGCTGTGGGCGCACGCGCGGCGGGTCCTGGGCTGTGGGGTGTTCATGGGGGAGGTGCGGGCCTGGCGGCCAGGGGCCGGCGGGGAGAGCCACGGGGACGACGGGCTGGACGCCGTGGCGGGGGCCCTGGCGCAGCCGTTCAGCCGGATGCACGCGGGGGCGCCACTGGCCTTCCCAAAGGTCGGCCCCCGCGTGGGTGGGAACGTTAGTCCGTGCTGTTAGAGGCTTTTGGCAGGGGAATAGTCAACAGACCCAAGCAGATCTAAGTGGTCTTTTGCTTCGGCGTTTCCAAGTTTCTCCGGGGGGCATTCTGCGAGACTCGGCGGTGAACTGGGATCCCATGCACCTGCAAGTTCACCAGAAGGTACGCTTGTTTCAGGTTGTATACCCGACTGAATGTCACTCATATACGCTTGTTTCAGGTTGTATACCCGACTGAATGTCACTCATAGTTGTGTTTCTCCTTTCTTAGCAATGGGAAGCGCACTGTACAGCGCGTTGCAACGCGGCGTCAACCCCCTTTTTGCCCCGCACAGCGCGTCGCTAGGCCACGGCGAGCAGGGGGGTGTAGGCGCCCAACGCCTCGGGCTGGAGACATGCCATGTGTTCCACCAAGGGATCGGCCGTTATGCCCGCCCCCTCGTGGCGCAGCGCAAAAGTCTCTATTGTTTCCCGCAGACCCTCCAGCGTGCGGCACCCCTGGGGGAGGCGCAGGAGGCCTGCCTCTCTTGCATAGCCAAAGCGCAGCTTACCACCCGCGTCGGTGGAGATCTCCAGGTCTCCGGGCCGTTTCCACTCTATGTGCACGCACTCCCCGTGGCGATTCAGGGTCAGGTACGCCCCACGCGCGCACCCTTGTGCGCGCAGCGCCTCCAGCGTTGTGCCGAAGCATGCCAGGACGACCGCCAGGGGCACAACTGGGGATGGTACGCCCATGCCCCATGGTACGCTACGCTGGGCCACAAGGCGAGGGTTTTCGGCTATGGGCCGTTGTGCGGGGCCTCGGCTGGGGCGGTGTCCTAATTGGTGGGTTCAGGCTTTGTCTCTGCGCTCCCAGATTGCGACCCAGGACACAGCGCGGCGTGCGCCGTTTCAACACTTTTCTGCAAAAAAGGAGACACATCCATGATAGAGCTATCTCCAGACCTCATCTGGTGGGCCACGGCCATAGAGGTCCCGGCGCTGGCGGGCCTGTTCGCGCTCATCTTGCGCACGCGGGCGGAGGCGGCGGCGCTGCGTGAGGCGCTGGCGGCGTTCCGGCTGGAGGCCGCGCGGACCTACGCCGCGCAGGGGGACGTGCACACGACGGAGGCCCGCCTGGCCGCGCACCTGTGGCGGATTGAGGCGAAGCTGGACAAGACGGCCCTGGCCGCCGCGCGGCTGGAGCGGGGTTAGGGCTGCTGGCCCGGCGCATACGCCGGCGCGGGCCGTGCGCCTTGCGTGAGAACACGTAGTCAACAGAGAGAGAAAGGACCATCATCATGGCAAAACTGACACCCGTTCCCGCGCCGGGGACGGCGCGCGCGCGCGCGTTTTATACAGAGCAGGAGGCGGACACGCTGGCGCGGACCCTGTGGGGTGAGGCGCGGGGGGAGGGGCCCGGCGGGATGGCGGCGGTGGCGTGCGTGGTGCTGAACCGCGTGGCGGTGGCCCGGGCGCGCGGGGGCCGGTACTGGTGGGGCGCGGACGTGGTCTCCGTGTGCCTCGCGCCGTGGCAGTTCTCGTGCTGGAACCGGGCGGACGCGAACTATGCAAAGGTGCGCAGCGTGACGGAGGCGGACCCGTACTTCGCCACGGCGCTGCGCGTGGCGCGGCGGGCGCTGGCGGGGGCGCTGCCGGACCCGACGGGGGGGGCCACGCACTACCACGCTATCGGGGCCTCACCGGCCTGGGCCGCAGGGGCCGCGCCGACGGCCACCATCGGGCGGCATGTGTTTTATCGGCTGGTTTAGGGCGCGCCAGTCTTTGGCGGAGTCCATACGGGCGGACCCACGCCGGCGAGAAGCTCCATTTCGCGTATTTGTCTCCAAAGAACCCCGGCCCGAAAAGAATTTCCCATCCAAATGTGGTGGTTGGCAGCTTTCACCCAGAATGCCTTTGCCTCTAGAGCCTTTTTTGTTGCATCAACTGAATAAACCAAATCTTCACAATGGTCTGCCCTGTCCGCGCACGCATCTCCCCCGGCCTCCATCGCTTCCGCGTGCAGGAGGAAAGTCAGGGCCCCCAGGGGCGTGGAGGGATCGGGGTCTGCGGCGTTGTCACGGATGTCCTTGAATATGGTCAGTGCCTCATCGCCCCTGTCCATATGCCAAAGGGCCAGGCCCTTGAGGACATAGGCCAGGGCCCAGGCGTCGTCAGGGGCCCGGCCCATCCGCCGGACGGCCTCCGCGTGCCCCAGGGCTTCTTGCGGCGCATTTAAGCGGTAGGCCGCCAGGGCGCGCGCAAGGGCCTTTTCGGCCTCAGTGCCCATATAGTCGGCTTGTATCTGCACTAATATCCATTAAAATGGCATATCATTCTCCTGCGCCACCAAGAGAGCCCGCAAAAGCCCATTTTCCGGCTTTGCGGCGTCCAAGAAGGCTCTGACGGCATAAGACTGACTCATAGCCGCACCTTATATCCTTTATAAGCACAAAAAGCAAGCCTTTGTGCGCCGGGCCTACCCCACCTCTCTTTGGAGGGCCCAGCGGATGCGGGCGGTTTTGGTGTCCAAGGCGGCGGTGAGGACGATCTGCTTGGTCTTCCGGGGGGCGGTGCCGGTGCCGAGGTAAACGCTGTTGTCCAGGCCCAGCGCGGCCCCGCCGCAGGTGAAGCGCCACCCCGCGCCACCCGGCACGCGCAAGAGGGCCTGGGTCCCGCCCTGGATGAGGGCGACGGACACGCGGGGGTGGAGGTGGAAGCGCACGGCCACGGGCAGGGGCTGCGCGGGCCCGGCCCCGGCGGCGGCTGTGAGCATCTCCTGGCCCCTGAGGTCGCACCCGCGCCCGGCGAGGTAGAGCCTGCGGCGGTGGACCACGCCGAAGGCGGGGACGTACCCCTCGTGCGCGGCCTCTAGGATGACGGCGCCCGCGCCCTCCTCCCGCGTGGCGGCGGGGGGCGCGTAAGGCGCGGAGTCCCGGTGGCCCAGGGTCAGGGCACAGTGCGCGGCGGTGGCGGTCAGGGCGTCGCGCCACGGGCCGGGCAGGGGGTGCGCCCCGCAGGCCGTGAACACGCGCTCCGGGCCGTAGGAGAAGGCCAGGGCCAGGGGCGCGGCGTGGGCCCGGTCGGCGTGCTCTGGGGGCGGGGTGCCGCCTACGTCCAGGAGGAGGCTCGCGCGGCCCAGGGTGGCGCGCTCGTAGCCCATAAGGGGCAGGGACGAGGGGGCCCGTGTGCCGGGGCCCGCGCCTGCAGCGGCCAGGACGGCGGCGGTGTGCGCGGGGGCGCCCTCGCCTGTGCCGTGGAACAGGGCCAGGCCCCGGTCCGGGGCGAGAAACATGCGCAGGGCGTGGCCCATGCGGGTGATGACCTCCGCCAGGAAGGGGGGGGCCGCAGCGTGGGCGGCGGACAGGGCGACACGGGCCTCCACGCATGCGGCCAGGGCGTCCAGGAGGGTCCCCGGCGCGCGGGAGGCGTGCCCACCGTCTGGGAGGACCTGTGCGTCCAGGGCAGAGTCCAGGGCCGCCAGGGCGCGGGCACGCCACCGGTCGCCGCCCTCCAGGACGGCGGCGGCGGCCAGGAGGCCAGCGGCGGCCCGCACGCGCCCCACGCCGGGGGGGCCGGCGGCCAGGGACCGGTGGAGGCGGGCGGCCTCTGTGGCCATCGCGGGGGCCAGGTCCAGGCCCGCGAGGAGGGAGCCCCGGTGCGTGGCCCAGGCGAACAGGCGCGCCCCCCGGACCCCGGGCAGGAAGGCCCCCGGCGGGCCCTTGCCCCGGCCGTGCGCCTCTGTCCACCGGGCCACCAGGGCCCGCGCCGCCCTGCGCGCGTGCGGGCCGCCCAGGGCCTTTAGGTCCCGCAGCCAGGAAAACCCGTGCAGGTGGGGGAGCCACGCCGCGGCCTCCCGCCCCGGCGCGGCGGCGTCCTCCAGGGGGATGTGCGCCCCGCCCAGAGACAGAACCCCGTGCACCAGGGCCCGCCCCGCGCCCGCGTCCCCCGGCCAGGGGTCCGCCATGTGCGCCCCCGGGGCGAAGGCCGCCGGGTGGGCCGGGGCCACCAGGGCCCGCGCCGCGCGGTGGAGGTCTAACAGGCCCATATCGTGGATTTCCCGCGCATTCAGGCCACGCCCCGCAGGGCCCTGATGTTCGCCGCATAGCTTCCTGGCCCCCCGGCGAAGGCCGCCGTCCCCGCCACCAGCCAGTCCGCTCCAGCCTCTATGACCCGCGGCGCGGTGTCTGCGGTGATCCCCCCGTCCACTGCCAGCGTCGCGTCCCCAATCCGCGCCCGCACGGCCTGTATCTTGTCCGTAAGGGGGAGGAACGCCTGCCCCCCGAAGCCCGGATTCACCGTCATCACCAAGACCATGTCCACCAGGCCCAGCACGTGGTCCAGCGCGGACACCGGCGTCGCCGGGTTCAGGGCCACCCCTGCCTTGACCCCCCGCGCCCGGATGGACTGCAGCGTCCGGTGCAGGTGCGGCCCGGCCTCTGGGTGCACGGTCAGGATGTCCGCCCCAGCCGCCGCGAACACCTCTATGAACGGGTCCGCCGGGGCGATCATCAGGTGCACGTCCAGGGGCAGCGCAGACGCGCGCCGCAGGGCCGCCACCACGCCTGGCCCGATGGTGATGTTGGGCACAAAGTGCCCGTCCATTACGTCCACATGCAGCGCGTCCGCCCCCGCCGCCTCCATGGCCCGCGCAGCCTCGCCCAGGGCGGCGAAGTCCGCAGACAAGAGGGACGGCGCGATGCGCACGGGGCGTGCAGCGGGCATGATGCAACCATTGCGTTAGGAGCGGACCGCAAGGCCCTGAAGGCTGGCCATACTCTACTCCCCCAGCGGGGCCCAGGGCAAGGGGGCAAAGTTTTACGTTGCATCCTGCGGCTGAATGGTCTATAAAGCCATCAAATGGCACAAAAGAAACGCCCACAAAAGCCCGCTGCGGATGCCAGTCTTGAGGACTTGGTGGTCTGGGCCCTGGAACAACTGGGTGGCCCAGCAACCGCTCGACAGATCGTTGTGCACATCAGACAGCACGCCAACCCAAGCTCACCATACACCCGGAAAAACCGGGTGGACGACAAAGCGCTGACCAGAAAGGTCACAGCCGTCTTGTCGAAAGGCCCGTACAGGCAAGCGGGGTTGAGCCAATCTGTTAACAACAAAGGAGACGGGTCCGCGCGGGCAATCATCTGGAGCCAGAATCCCTCTCTGCCCTGCCCACCCCTTTCCCAAGGGCTTGATCTGGGGTAGGAGGGGGGAGTCGCCCACAGCCGCCGAGGCCCCCATGCTTGACCTAGACCCCGTCCTCCTGGCCCGCGTGCAGTTCGCCTTCACGGTCTCGTTCCACATCCTGTTCCCCGCGTTCACCATCGGCCTGGCCTCGTGGCTCGCGGTGGTGGAGGGCCTGTGGCTCCGCACGGGCAACCCCGTGTACAAGGACATATACAAGCAGTGGGTGAAGATCTTCGCCGTTGCCTTCGGCATGGGCGTGGTCTCTGGCGTGGTCCTGTCGTACCAATTTGGCACCAACTGGTCCGTGTTCTCGGACAAAATAGGCTCCGTCATCGGGCCCCTCTTGGGGTACGAGGTCTTGACCGCGTTCTTCCTGGAGGCCTCGTTCCTGGGCATCATGCTCTTTGGCTGGGGCCGCGTCTCGCCCCGGATGCACTTCGCGTCCACCTGCGCCGTCGCCGTCGGCACCCTGTTCAGCGCGTTTTGGATCTTGTCCGCAAACTCCTGGATGCAAACGCCCCAGGGCTTCGCTGTCGCGGACAACGGGACTCTCGTCCCGACGGACTGGTGGGAGGTCATCTTCTCCCCCTCCTTCCCCTGGCGCATGGCGCACATGACCGTCGCGGCGTACCTCACCACGGCGCTGTGCGTGGGGGGCGTGGCCGCGTGGTACATGCTAAAGGGCGTGCACCGCCAGCACGCGCGGGTGATGCTCACCATGGCCGTGCTTATGGTCGCCGTGCTGGCCCCGGTGCAGGCTGTTATCGGCCACGGGCACGGGGAGAACACCCTGCACTATCAGCCCATAAAGCTGGCCGCGATGGAGGGGCACTGGGAGAGCGGGACGCACAAGCCGCTCATCCTGCTGGGGTGGCCAGACCGCGCGGCGGAGGTGACGCACAGCTGGCTGTCCATCCCCTGGGGCGCGGGGAGCCTTATCGTCGGCGGCTCCACGGACGCCCACCTGCCGGGCCTTTTGGATGTGCCGCCGGAGGACCGGCCCCCGGTGGGGGTGGTGTTCTGGTCCTTCCGCGTGATGGTGGGGCTGGGCGCCCTGATGCTCGTCCTGGGCACGTGGGGCGCGGTGCTGTGGGCCCGGCGGCGGCTGGACGCGGACCGCTGTTTCCTCAGGCTCTGCGTGGCCATGGCCCCGGCGGGGTGGGTGGCCATCCTGGCCGGGTGGTTCGTGACCGAGGTCGGGCGGCAGCCGTGGAGCATCTATGGCGTCCTGCGCACGGGCGAGTCGGTCTCCCCCGTGCTGGGCGAGTACATCGCCCTGTCCCTCCTGGCCTTCATCGTGGTCTACACCATCGTGTTCGGCGCGGGGGTGTACTATATCCTGAAGCTCATCCGCCAGGGGCCCGAGTCCCCGCCGGACGAGACCTACGGCGACCACTCGCTTGAGGCCACGGCCGTATTAGGAGGAGAGCGCGAGGCATGAAACTCAACCTGACCATAGACTGCACGCCGGAGGAGGCGCGGAAGTTCCTGGGCCTGCCGGACGTGGTGCCGGTGCAAGAGGCCCTGATGGCGGAGCTGGAGGCCAAGATGCGCGAGGCCCTGCGCTCCATGGCGCCGGAGGAGATGGTCAAGCTGTGGATGCCCGCGGCCATGGAGGGCTGGGGCAACATGCAAAAGGCCTTCTTCACGCACGTAAAAGAGCAGCAGTAGGCCTACCCCCCCAGCTCCTCGGCGATGAGGAACGCGAGCTCCAGGGCCTGCGCGGCGTTCAGGCGCGGGTCGCAGTGCGTGTGGTAGCGGCTCCCCAGGTCCGCGTCCGCGATGGCCTCCGCCCCGCCGACGCACTCGGTCACGTTGTCCCCCGTCATCTCCAGGTGGACCCCCCCGGGGTGCGTGCCCTCCGCCCGGTGCGCGGCGAAGAAGCCCCGGACCTCGGCCATCACGGCGTCAAAGGGCCGGGTCTTATACCCGCTGGCGGACGTCTGTGTGTTGCCGTGCATGGGGTCGCACGACCACACCACGGCCCGCCCCTCGGCCTTCACCGCGCGCAGCAGCGGCGGCAGCAGCGCCTCCACCTTCCCCGCGCCCATGCGCGTGATGAGGGTCAGCCGCCCAGGGGTGTTGCGCGGGTTCAGGGCGTCCATCAGGCGCAGCAGGTCGTCCGCGCGCGTGTCTGGCGAGACCTTCAGGCCCAGAGGGTTGGCGATGCCCCGCGCGAAGGTGACCTGCGCCCCGTCGGCCTGGCCCGTGCGCGCGCCGATCCACAGCATGTGCGCGGAGGTGTCGTACCAGTCGCCCGTGGTGGAGTCCACGCGGGTGAGCGCCTCCTCGTACGGCAGGAGCAGGGCCTCATGCGAGGTGTAGAGCGTCGTGGCGTGGAGCGCGGGGTGGCCCGCCGCGCCGCAGGCCGCCACGAAGCGCAGGGCGTCTTCTATGCGCCCGGCCAGGTCCGCGTACCGCGCGCCCAGGGGGGAGTTCGCCACAAAATCAAGGGTCCACCCGTGCACGCGGGAGAGGTCCGCGTACCCCCCGGTGGACAGGGCGCGCAGGAGGTTCAGCGTCGCGGCGGACTGTTGGTACGCGCGGACCATGCGCTGCGGGTCCGGGGTGCGGGCCTCCGCTGTGAACTCCAGGCCGTTCACGCTGTCCCCCCGGTAGGAGGGCAGGGTGACGCCGCCCCGCGTCTCGGTGTCCGCAGAGCGGGGCTTGGCGAACTGCCCGGCGATGCGGCCGACCTTCACCACGGGCACGCCCCCGGCGTAGAGCAGGACCACGTTCATCTGGAGGAGGGTGCGGAACATGTCGCGGATCTTGTCCGCGCCGAACTCCGCGAAGCTCTCGGCGCAGTCCCCGCCCTGGAGGAGGAAGCCACGGCCCGCTGCGACGGCGGACAGGGCGCTGGTCAGGGCCCGCGCCTCGCCCGCGAAGACGAGGGGGGGCATCCGGCGCAGCTCCGCCTCGGCGGCGGCCAGGGCCGCTGCGTCCGGGTACGTGGGCATCTGACGCGCCTCTTTGCCGCGCCACGCGCCCGGGGTCCAGGTGTCGTTTGTCATACGGCCTATATACCCCCGCCGCGCGCGCAAGGCCAGGGGCTATCCTTGGGTGGTGCCGCCCGCGGGGCCGTCCTGGTCCTCAAGTTCCGCGATTTGGTCCTTTATTTCCCGAGCTTCATACACCTCTTTACGAAGGTTTTTCCCATACAAACTACTAGGGTTTCCAGAGTCTTCGGAAATTTGGTATAATTTGAGGGCTGCTGCCGCTCTTTCTTGCGTTGCCTCCAATTGCTCCCTCAGTGTATTCAGCTTATCTGCTTTACTAACCATCGGCGTATCTCCTTTTCTCGCGTTAAGGCCCCCACTCGGGCTATGGGGCGCACAAAAGCACACCATAAAAACACATGTCAACACTTTTGTGCGGCCCCGCGCCGCTACTTCCGCCCGTCGCCCCAGGGCATGCCGAAGCCAAACGCCCGGTCCATCTCCAGGTGTCCGGGGAAGTACTCCGTGTGGTTGGTGAGCTTTATGCCCCCCCGGACGTTCTCCAGGCCGCCCACGGCGCACACGGGCAGGCGGTCGTTGTGCACGGACAGGATGACGGCCAGGTCGTTCTCTCCGGGGATGTCCAGCATCACGCGGGGCTTGATGGCGCTCCAGCGCGGCGCGCCGTCGTAGATGTAGATATAGATCAGCACGCGCCGCACGTCGTCCCAGTGCGCGCCGGAGATGGTGATGTGCTCGTCGTCCCCCTCGGCCTCGCCGCTGCGGGCGTCTTCGGACAGGCGCATCCACGGGGGGGCGTCCAGGCGCCCGAACTTGTTCCCGAAGGCCTGGAGCACGCCGCGCTGGCCGTCGGCCAGCTCGTAAAAACAGCCCAGGTCCAGGTCCACGCCCTGGGGCGCGCCCTTGAACAGCTTGGCAAAGAACCCGACCTCGGCCGGGGGCTCATCCCACGCGGCGCCGATGGTGATGTCCTCAAAGCCGCGCTGGCCGGGGGTGATGGCGATGGAGGCCCCCGGCTCTGACAAAAGGTCACAGTTGTCCGCCGCGCCAGAGGCCACGCGCTTGCCCGCCGCGCCCAGGCCGCCGTGTCCAGAGAACTTCGCCCGCCCGCGCGTGGCGGCCATCAGGCCGCGTGTGGAGACATCCGCCATGGGGGCGAGGGTACCACGGTCGCGCGCGCGGGGTCCAGACTCTATTGCTGGAGGTCTAACCAGAACAACGTTTCCCGAGTGACTTTGCAGGTATGACCAGGGTTTCCGCCTGCCATTGAGGCTCGCCAAGTTAAGGAATTCTCATTTTGCTTGAGTGCGGCTTCAGTCATCATATTAAAGAGTCCCGCGCAATTTGGGTCATCGCCCGTGCACGTGAACCCTTGCGGACAAGAGTCTGACACAACGGTTTCTGGGGGCAGAGGTTCCAGCGCGGGGGGTTCGGGGTGCTCAGGCGACGTCAAAGCATACGCGATAACGAAAGCAACGACAACAGCAGGAAAAGAAAGGGGTAGCCACGGGTTTCTCATGTCGAACATATCATATCTTCTTGTTTTTTGTCCGGCCCGGACGGGCTCGGTGGCGGCGGCGTACCACGCCTCAGTCTGTGAATCCATACTTATTTTGCGCTGACGGCCCATTTTTTGCATCTATCCCCAGGGTACCGCACGGGCCTTGCGCGGCGGCGGCACGGGGCGCATGGTGGGGCGCTATGCACGGCGGCCCCCACGCGCACGGCCACCCGGCCCCACGGGCGGTTTTGGTGACTCTCGCCCTGGGGCTGGTCCTCGTCGCGGCCAAGGTCTGGGCCTACGCCGCCACGGGGTTCTCCGCTGCGGTCCTGGCGTCCCTCCTGGACAGCGTGGTGGACATCGCGGTCTCGGCCATGAACGGCGCGGCCATCCTCTATGCCCACCGGCCCCCGGACGCGGATCACCGCCACGGCCACGGCAAGGCGGAGGGGGTCGCGGCCCTGGCGCAGGCGGCCCTGATGGCTGGTGCGGGGGCTTTCCTGGCTGCGGAGGCCGTGGGCCGCCTTTTGGCCCCGCCCCCGGTGGCGGTGCCCCTGCTGGCTGCGGGGCTGGTCCTGGGCTCCACCCTGGTGACTGTGGCCATTTTGTGGGTGCAGCGGCGGGCTGTGGCCCAGGCCCCCAGCCTGGCCCTAGAGGCCGATTCGGCGCACTACACGGCGGACCTGGCCCTGAACGGCGGGGTCGTGGCGACCCTTGTGGCCGCGTGGGCGGGGGCCCCGGCCTGGGTGGACGGGGCGTTTGGCCTGGCGGTTGCGGCCTGGGTCGGCTGGACGGCGTGGGGCGTGGCGGGGCAGGCGCTGGACATGCTCTTGGACGCAGAGCTGGACGCGGCCACGCGGGGGCGGATAGAGGCCATAGCCCTGGCGCACCCGGCGGTCCGGGGGCTGCACGACCTGCGCACGCGGCGGGCCGGGGCGCGGGAGGCCGTGTCCCTGGACCTGGAGCTGGAGCCGCGCCTGACCCTGGCGGCGGCGCACGCCATAGGGATGGAGGTGGAGGCGGCTATCCTGGAGGCCCTGCCCCGCGCGGAGGTGATGATCCACCTGGACCCGCACGGCGTGCCGCACCACGACAGCCGGCATTAGCGCGGCCCCGGCACGCAAAACCCCCGCCCCCAGTGGGGAGGGGGGGCCGGTACAGAGGCCCTATCACTACACTCTAGGTGCGTTTATTATTTGATCAAAAACTAGCCCCGTGACAGCCTGCACGTCTGAAGGTGCCGCCGCCACGCGAAGGCCCGGACCGTGATGCCCCTCAACGTAGCACGCACCGTCCATTTCTCTGGCCGCATTTGTGGCCGCAAAGGTTTCCATTAAAACACCCATACTACACCCCTTTCTTTGTTAATTGTTGTTGTTTGCACCTAATACCGCTCTTGGGGGCCTGGGCGGTCTTGGTGCCGCTTTGTCCCTCCCTTTCAGTATACCACCTGGGCGGCGAACCCTCAAATTTCGCGGCGCGCTACCCCCCGCTCCTGTGCACAATCAGGGGCACATAGCGCCCGCGCACGCCCTGCCCCGTGGCCTCGTCCATCAAAACGAGGAACACCTGGTGCGTGTTCTGCATGTTCTTGGCCATGTGCGCGGGGATGGGCGTGCCGAAGTCTCGCATGGCGCCGTCCTCCCGCAGGAAGGTCAGGTGCCCCGTGCCCAGGTCGAACTCCAGGTACGCCAGGTCCTCCACAAAGGGCCGACTGTGGAACACCACGACGCGCCCGTCCTCCCGCGCCGCGACCTTCACACGTGAGATATCCTCTGGACCCTTGTAGACCATGAAGTCTTCCAGTGTACCCGTCTCCTCCCGCTCTGGCGCGGGCGCGGGGGCCTCCGCCGCAGGGGCGGGGGGCTGTGCGCGTGGCACATCGTCCCAAAACTCGTCCATCGCCAAAACCGCCCATGCTCCGCTTCACACCCCCCTATCTATCGCTCTTTTGGGCCCACAATTCAAGACTAACAGGGGCGGCCCCTATGGCGCAAATTTTTGCCCCCCGGTCAGGGGGCGGGGTGCCCCGGTGGTGGAGGGCAAGGTGAGGGGGAGCTTTAACAGGCTCCGCACGGCGAGGTACGCAAGGCCCTGGGCCTCCAGCGTGTCGCCGTCCCAGCCGAGCGCCTCCACGGGCTGCGCGCCCAGCAGGCCCAGGATATGCGCGTTCTTGCGCCCCCCGCCGGTGACGTAGAGCGGCCCGGGCAGGGGGATGTGCCGCGCCGCGCGGGCCGTGAAGGCCGCCAGTGTCGCCGCGCCGTCGGGCGTGGAGAGGCGCGCGGCGTCCGCGAGGCAGTGCGCAAAGGTGTTTCTGTCCAGGGACTTGGGCGGCGGGCGCGCGAAGTACGGGTGGGCGAGCCACGCGCGCAGCAGAGACTCATCCGGCGTCCCCCGCGCGGCCAGGGCACCGCCCGCGTCGTAGGGCTGCCCGGTGCGCTGGGCCACGAAGTCGTCCAGCAGGGCCCCGCCGGGGCCGGTGTCCCACGCGTCCAACGCGTCGGCCTGAAGGCTGGTTGCGTTCCCCACCCCGCCGAGGTTGAGGATGGCCAGCGGCTTGGGGAGCGCGGCGGCCAGGGCCTGGTGGTACAGGGGGATGAGGGGCGCGCCCTGCCCCCCGGCCTCCACGTCCGCGCGGCGGAAGTCCGCGATGACGGCGCACCCTGTCTGGCGGGCGAGCCAGGCGGCGTCGCCGATCTGGACGGTGGTGCGGGACTCTGGGTCGTGGTGCGTGGTCTGGCCGGGGAAGCCGATGACGTCTGCCCTGTGGCCGAGGCGCCGGAACAGGTTCAGGTGCGCGGCCGTCAGGGCCTGCACGACTGCGGGGGGCGCGGCCCGCTGGCCCAGGCAGGCACCGAGGGCCCGCCGCAGACTGGGCGCGTAGGGCGCGTGGGCGGATGCCAGGGGGCGGACATGCCCGCGCCCGTCCGTCTCCACCACTGCGGCGTCCACCCCGTCCAGGGAGGTGCCGGACATGAAGCCCAGGGCCGTGTACATGCGCGCTGTTTTAGTCCTCTGAGCGGACCTGTGCCAGGAACTGGTCCACCGATTCGCGCAGGCTGTCCAAAAGGCCCACAATCTCGTCCGCAGCGGACCCAACCATGCACGCGGCGTCGTGGGTCTGTGCGGCCCCGGCGTGCAGGCCGCCCACAGAGGTCGAGACCTCGTCGGCGGCTGTGGAGACCTCCATGACATTCCGTGTCACCTCGGTCAGGGCCTCGTTCTGGTCTTGTATGGCTCGCGCGGTCGTGGACACGACGTCGTTGATCTCCGTTATGTGATTCGTGATGGTGCGGATGGAGGCCATAGAGCCCGCCGAGGCCCCCTGGACCTGGGCGATGCGCTCCTCGATCTCCTGGGTCTTTAGGGTTGTCTCCTGGGACAGGGCCTTGACCTCGCCCGCCACTATGGCAAAACCCCTACCGGCCCCCCCGGCCCGCGCGGCCTCTATGGTGGCGTTCAGGGCCAGGAGGCTGGTCTTTTTGGCCACCATACGGATGGACATAACAACCGTCCCAATGTTGTCGATGAGTGCGCCCAGCTCGTTCACCTTCTGCGTGCTCACCTCGGCTCCCTCCACCGCCGCGCCCGCTCGCTGCGTCACACCGTCCACTTGTTCGCTGATACTCCGCGCGTTGGCCGTCATCTCCTCCGCTGCTGCGGAGACGGCGCCCAGGTTTGCGCTCGTTGTCTGCATGGCCCGCGCCACCGTTGCGCTGCCCGCCTGGGCCTCTTGCGCCGTGGTGTTCATGGTCTGCGATGCTTCTTGCAGGTTCTGCGACGCCACCGCCAGGCGCTCCAGCGCACCCCCGATCTGGCTGTCAAACTGATCGGCCAGGGCGTTCATCATGCGGCGTTTTTCCTCCTGCGCGCGGGCTTCGGCTTCCGCCTGCCGGGCGCGCAGGGCCTCGGTCTCCAGGGCGTTCTTCTTGAAGACCACCAGACCCTCCACGATCGTGCCCAGCTCATCCTTGCGCTCTAAGGTGGCCAGGTCTGCGGACAGGTCCCCCGTGGCTAGGGCCCTGGTCTCCACGGCAATGGCCTTTATGGCCTGCACGACGACAAGCACCATGATGGTGGACAGGACAAGGCCGATGACCCCCGCAGCCAGGGAGGTCACCACAGACTGGAACGTGGCTGCGGATATGGTCCCCTCCGTCTGGTCGGCCAGGGCCTGGGCCTCCGTGCGCTTAGACTTTTCCAGCTCTGCTATGGTGCGCCCGAAGGAGTCCCCCACCTCTTGATAGCGGTCTATGCCCTTGAGAACAAAGCCTATGTCTATACCCATAAGCTGTTTGGCGACGTCGTATACGCCATCGTTGTTTTCCCCCACGACATACTTATGGTAGTCTTCCTTGAGGCTCTGGAGCTTGGTTTTGTTTTCCCCCTCATAGAGCAGGGACACGGCCCCGATCTGGGCCTCTAGCGCCTTGGCCCGCACCTTCAAAGCGTCCATCTTTTCTTCTCCGTTCTCAAGAGAGCCCACAGACTGCTCAATGAGATAACGGAAAAAGAGGACGTCCAGGGCCTGAAACTCTTGCATAAGGTCCGATATGGCTGAGACGCCGACTATGCTGATCTCCGCCAGGTCCTTATTGGCCTCCAGAACATTCCGGTCTTTGTTGAGGTTCATAAAGAGGATGGCCATGCTCATGGCCATCATCAGAACGATGGGGGCCAGGAGTTTCCACAGCATGGGAACGTCTTTGAATCGGAAGCGGAGGCGCTTGAGGCTCATGGGCGTTTAGGCCTTAGTGGCTGGCGGAGGAGTTCATATACAAAAGGGCTCTTAGGGACACATCCAGGGCAAGGGATCGAGAGGAACATGCAGGTCCCCTGCTATACAATCAGAAATTGCTAAGCACTGCAACCGCACCAGGGCGTGCAGGGCGCAGTTTTTAGGCACCGCCCCTTGCGCGCGCAGGCGGACTCGCCCTGCATGCGGGCAGGCAGGGCTAGGCGACGGCCTTAGGCGCGCGGGCGGCGGCGCGGGCCTTGCCCTGCGCGGCGGTGAACTCTTGAATCACGGGCAGGACGTATTTGCGGAACTTAGAGCCCGAAAACTGCCCATAATGCCCCACGTCTTTTTGTAGGTGGTAGCGCTTTTTGTCTGCGGGCAGGTTTGCGCACAGCGCCAGCGCAGCCTTGGTTTGCCCCCGGCCGCAGATGTCGTCTTTCTCTCCCTCTATGGCCAGCAGCGCTATGCTCTCCACGGCCTTCGGGTCCACCGGACGCCCGCGGGAGAGCAGGCGCCCCTGAGCCAGGCGGTTTTCTTTGAAGATGGAGTTGATGGTCTGGAGGTAAAACTCCGCCGTCAGGTCCATGACGGAGAAGTACTCCAGGTAGAACATCACCGTCTTCCGCGCGCCGGCGAAGTCCCCTTCTATGAAGTTTTGGACCGCGTTGCGCAGGGACTGTGCGTGCTTGTCCGGGTTCATGGACATAAAGCCCGCAAGCTGCATAAAGCCGGGGTAGACCAGGCGCATCGCGCCGGGGTAGCGCGGGGGCACCAGGGCGATCACGTTTCTCTGGAATCGGTCTATGGGGTTGTCCATCGCCAGGGTGTTCACGCCCGTGGGGCTCTGCGCCGTGTCCAGGGGGCCACCGATGAGCACGCAGGAGGCCGGGGCGCGGGTATCCCGTGCGCTGGACATAAGGCAGGCGGCCATGAAGAGCGGGACCACGGGCTGACAAATGGCCATAACGTGGAGATTCGGGGCCAGCTTATGCGAGAAGCTGATGAGGTAGTCCACAAAGGCGTCCAGGTCAAAGCCGCCCTCGGACAGGGGAACGTCCCGTGCGTTCACCCAGTCCGTGACATAGACGTCATAGTGCGGCAGCAGGGACTCTACCGTGTCCCGCACTAAGGTCGCGTAGTGCCCGCTCATGGGCGCGACGACCAGCATCTTGGGCTGCTTCACCTCGACGGTCTTGGCAAAGCGGATGAGGGTGCAAAAGGGCTTTTCCGCCACGGTCTCCACCGCCACGCCGCAGGGCTTGCCGTTCACCTCTGTGCGCGTAATTGCCCAGGCGGGCTTATCATAGGCCCGGGTGAATATGGCGGCGAGGTACCACCAGGCGGACGCCGCCCGGCGCGCAGCCAGGAAGCCCGGTGCCGCCCGCCACAGATCAGGCAGATAGGGCGCGTTGCGGTGGTCGTTGAGGAGGTTTGCGATCTCCCCCGCGGCGGCGGAGAAGGGCCGCATGGCCGCGCTCCAGCTGTCAAAAGCCTCGTACAAAGACCGGGAATCGGAAAACAGCATGGTCATGCCCCCCTGGTTGGCCGCGCCGCAGCATAGCACCCGCCCCGACGCCCCGCAATCCTTGACCCCGTGCGCGGTTTGGCTTAGGTAAACTGGCATGGACCTGCTCCCCATCGTCACCGTCCCGCACCCCGCGCTCAGAAGGGCGTTTATGTCTTTTCTCATGTGCATGCTGCTCTTGGGCGCACCCAACGCGCTCGCCCAGGAGGCACACACGGTCTTTGTGCCCGTGATTTACCCTGTTGATTTTGAGCAAACCGCAGTGCGCACATCGGCGTGCCTAGAAGTGCAAGAGCGCCTTTACGCGGAACCCGGCTGGTGGATGCAACCCCAGGCGCCAGGCTCTCCAGAAGAAAGCATGGCTTCTGTCCTGCGGGCGTTAAAAGACGGGGACAAAGCCGCGCTAAAGGCCCTATCTGTGCAAGATCCGGAACAGGAGTCCGAGCGCAATGCGCAGATAGAGGCATTTATTGAGCAATGGAAAATTTTGTCAGGCATGAAATTTATGGCCAGATACGACATGGATGACTTGTCCGTTTTTGTGGGTGAGTTGGAGCGCGGCGATGCCAAGATGTACTTTGACAATTTCCGTTTTAGGCGCACAAAAAACGGCCGCTTTGTTTGGGCACCGCCCCCACTTACTCAGGGTGCGCGTCCATCCATAGATGCTATTTTGCGACCATGGATTAGATCCGAATGGGGATTTGATCGCGCGGAGGGGCCAGATTATTGCGGCCTGGAAGAGGTAAAGGATAGAAGTCTGGTCGTTCGCCTGTCAGGAGATGCTTCTTGGAAGCCAAGTCGACTGCATATCTCGGGCACACGTCTTGGGTCCGATGCTGCAGTTTCGCAAGAGGTTAAAGGCCTACTGACACTCTTCGCGGAGATAAGTCGCATGCGCGCCGAGGATGCCGATCGTTTGCCAGGGTATATGACCCCGGGTGGCGCGAAGCGAATGACGGCTTTTCTGGAATCAGCGCAAACATATGAGGTGGAGCGCTATCTTGAGTCCGTTACATACGGGCAGGCACCTTACTACCTTTTGGACGCATCGCCGCTGTTTGTTCTGTATACTAAAAACACCCATGGCACATCGTACTTGCCGGCATTCTTTTTTGTGCGCACAGAGGGCGGCCAAGGGCCAAATTTTTTGTGGGCCAGCGCGTTTCATAGCACGGATCAAAATGGCTTGTTCTTTAGGGGGCCCTTGACCGATAAAGCCCAGGAGGGGCCAGCAAAATGACTGCATCACCCCTTGCAATTATCACCGTCCCGCACCCGGTCCTGAAGCAAAAGGCGGCGGAGGTCGCGCGCGTGGACGACGCCGTGCGGGCGCAGATGGACGCGATGCTGGCCACCATGCGCGCGGCTGCGGGCATAGGCCTGGCGGCGAATCAGGTCGGCCTGCTCAACCGCGTCCTCGTGATGGACCTGGGGGAGGAGGGGCCGGGGCCCATCCGCATGGCCAACCCGCGCGTGCTCTGGGCGAGCGAGGAGCGGAGCGCGATGGACGAGGGGTGCCTGTCCATACCGGGGCAGCAGGCCCTGGTGGAGCGCCCGGCGCGGGTGCGCGTGGCGTATCTGGACCACGACGGGCGCGCGGCGGAGCTGGAGGCCTCTGGGCTGCTGTCGCACTGCGTGCAGCACGAGATGGACCACCTGGACGGCATCTTGTGCATTGACTATCTTTCGCGCCTGAAGCGGGACATCATCGTCCGCAAGGTCCAGCGCGCCACGCGCGAGGCCGCGCGCCTGTGACCTTCCTGCCCGGATTGGAGCCCAGTGCGCCGCCGCTATGACTACGCCGCGCGCGGGGTGGGGGAGCGCCTGGGGCCCCTGCCCGCGTGGATGGCACCGGTGCCGTGCGCCCCCGCCGCGCCGGAGCAGGCCATTGTGAACGAATACCTGCTAGGCTCAAGAAGGGTGCAACCTGCCTCCATACCCCCCCTTACGTCTCCGGCAAGTGGGGCAAGAACGTCCGCATATCCAGATTGAACCTCTGCCCCACGCGCAGGCGTATGGGGAATATTTGGTTCGTGTAGGGGTCAAACCACTGGATATCTACGTGATCCCGCGAGACCTCCATGACAATGGCCTGCTCTGGCAACTGCCCGTTGCGAATTTCTGTGTCGTTCAGGAACACGCGCCAGTTGTTCTTGTCCAGGTAGACAATGCCCGACAGGGACAGTTCCCGCACTCCGGGCTCGGGTATGAACTCCGCCCCTGCTTCCATTGCCGTCCCGTCCGGCGCTAGGGGACCGAAAAGCTCCAGATTACTCTCCCCCGCATCTCCGGGGCTGATGTCGCCGATGTTCAGGCCGCGCAGGCGTATGGAGTTGGCCAGGGCCTGCTGCTCCCAGTAGGTAAACAAGAGGGAGGGCTGCTTGTCTCCTGAATCATTGGCCTCAAAACCGGGGGGTGCGTAGAGTTGGGCGGGCGGCTCCGCGTTGGCCGGAGACGTTCCGGGGAGAAGCCCAGAAACCAGGTCTGCGACAGGTGCCGGGAGTAAGTCTCGGACTTCCTCTGGGGTCTGCGCCAAGGTCAGCCCGGCCCCAGGCGGCCAGGTGGCGCAGAGCGCAAGAAGCACAAAGAGCGTTGGTTTCCAGGAAAGTCTCATGTCTACATACCTCCCCCCCGCTCCGGCGTGGCCATTTGAGAATCAGGCACCATGGTGTACCAGGCAAAGGTCACACGCGCTTTAACCAGGATGGGGCTCTCTCCCCGCACGATTGCCCGCAACACAGAGGCATCTAGCTTGCCTACGCGCTCCGTCTCAAGCTCGTCCATCTGTATATAGCCCGGAAAGCGGGACTGAAGCATGGAGATATAGCGCCAAACAGACAAGTCGTCCAACGCCTCTATCTCCACCTCTATGGGGCTTTGGAGCACGACGTGACTGGCCTTGAGGGCTTGCGGCTCCCGCAGAATCTCCGCCCTTTTGATGCTGGCCTTAGCGGCGACCACGCCGGAGTCTGTCTCCACAGCCATCAAGAGGTCTTCAGCCTGAGGGCGATCTTGCGCGGTGAAAAAGCCCTGGGCCTGGATTTGCTCAAAAAAAGCTTTTTGGGCCACGATGTCGGCTAACGTGGTGCGCATGTCCCGGATATCTGTGCGCAGTGTCGCGACCTCACCCCTAAGGGAGGAAACGTTGCGCTGTGCCCACTGTTGGGCTGGGCCAAGGTAGCCATATATAACGGCGGCGCAGAGCCCGTTGGCCACGACAAGTGCCAGGAGGAGAACGGTCCGCCCCACCCCAAGGACAGATACTATTTTGCCCAGGTTGCTTATGCGCAGAGTCATGGTGCGCTCCCCCCCGCGACTATTTTTATAATAACCAGAAAGTCTTGCGCTCGACCGCCCCCTCTTTCGGTCCGGCTCTGCACCACAACCTCTTTGTCAAAACCATAGTCCTTCAGAAACTTGGTTACGGTTACCTCGTGCTCCGGAAGGGCGGCCTGCATGCGGTCGCGCAGGTCTTCCACCTCCTGATTCCCCCGGTCGGGGTCCGTTTCCGCCGGGAATGTCATGTGCAGGGTCATCTCATACGACGAAGCGCTTTTATCTTCTTGTGCGCTTCGCGGGGGGCGTCTGCCCCAAGTTTGCGGGGCTGGGGCGAATTTTTGCCCCAGGCGCGTGACCTCTACGCTGGCCAGGCGCATGTTTTGCCCCAGGGCCTCGGAAATGGCCTGCGCCACAGGAAGCAGGTCAAGGCGGTCAGACTCCAGATCCCTATACACGGCCACAGAACTTTGCAGGAGGGCTACGTCAAACTCAAAAGACTCTTGCCGCTTTATCTGGGCCTGGTGCTGGATGTCCAACTGGGCCTTTTGCGTTTGGACGTCTTCTATCTCTCCCCGTGTGGTGGCCAGGCTCCCATAAGCCATGCCGGCCTGGACAACCTGCCCAGCGGCCAGAAGAATCAAAAGGAGGCTTGCAACCAGGGCATACAGGCGCGGACGGGCGAAGCTTTCTAGAACAGGGGCCTGCATACGCATGGCGGGAAAGCGCTTCTTGCCCGCCCAGAGCACATGCAGCAGATCGGCCTCCACGCCGTCCCCGGTGCCGCGCATGGGGGCAAGGCTGGCGGGGACAGACCAGTCCATCACTTGAAGGGCGTCGGCCGCAGGCAGGCAGGTGTACGTACAGGAGACTTGTATGGCCTCCTCCAGGAGGGCTCCAGCTGCCAGTGGGGCCACGACGATGACCTGGAGTGGGTCCTCGTCCCCGTATCCAAAACGGGAGATGTAGTCCACTGTGGCCCGGAACTCCCGCTTGACCTCGTACGCCCAGTCTTGTGGGTCTGTGGTCGGGTCTATGGTGATGGGTGTCATCCGGGTGAGGGCGAGGTCTCCCCCTTTGATGACAATCTGGCGCAGGTCGCCGCCCACATGCTGTGTGATGAGCACAGCCCAGCCGCTGCGGCCCTGTTTTTCTGTGGTCACGCGGTCCACCAGCGCGGCGACCAGACCTGCAGATTCCGCGGGCAGGAGAGTCAGGCCCAGAATCTGGGCTCCAGAGCGGCGTGCCGCCTCTATCGCGTTGTCCAGGGCCTCAGACTCCGGGATGGCGGCCAGGATATAAAGCGCTTGACCTGGCCCCGCCGCAACCGGGCCGGAGGGTTTTTCCTTGAGGAGCATAGCGCCCCGCACGGGGTGCGTGGGAAAGGCGACCTTTAGCTTTCGCTGCAACATCGCGGCCCGGTCAAGGGTTGAGACATTAAGGATTGTGTCCCGCTTGTAGCTCTGCTCCGTCATATCATAGAGGAGCAGTATGGGGTGTCCATGGCAGTCCTCAGCGGCGATTCGGGCCACATAGGAGGCAAAACCGTCCGTAGACCAGGGCACACTCTCCACCAAGCGCGCGGACGATCCCTGCACGGAGTAGACGTGCAGGGCCTCGTCCCCCATCAAAAACACGGTCCGGACCGGAGAGAAAAAAGAAAACATTAACGAGCCCCACCTTGCCCCAAAAACGTGACCATTACATGAGTCCCTCGGTAAGAGTCCCCAGGTTGCTGTAAATTGGCCAGAAACTTCCCACCGTAATCCATAGCATGAGTCCGCCCATAACGCTTATCAAAATAGGCTCTATCAAGGCCATCCCGGACTCAATTGTATCGTTGACGTCCTGCGCATAAAACTCCGACACCTGATCCAAGACAGTGGTCAGGTTCCCTGTTTCCTCCCCCACGCGCAACATATGAATCACGAGGGCCGGAAATTCCCCACTCTCGTTGAAGGCTTGCGACAAAGGGGCGCCCTCCTTCACCTGTTTTTCTACGGTCAGAACGGCCTGGGCCAGCACGCGATTCATAACGGTCTCCCCCGCTGCGCGCAGGGATTTAAGGACGTTAATCCCGCCCGCGAACATAGCCCCAAAGGTTTGCGCGTAACGAGCGATGGAGATTTTGCGGATGAGGATGCCGATAATGGGCATGGCCAGGGTCTGCCGATCCACAAAGGTCGCAAAACCTTCTGACACGCGCATGAGGCCCCTGAAAGAAAAATAGACCAAGAAGGGAGTTATCAGGATAGACAGCCAGTTTTGCCTAAAAAAGTCAGATGTGGCGATGAGGCTAATCGTAACAAAGGGCAACTCGACGTCCATGTCGTCCCTGACAAACGCCACAATCTCGGGCACGACCAAGGTCATCATAACAACCACAACCACTATGACGGCGAGGCATAGAATCATTGGGTAGCGCGTTGCCTTAGCGACCATGCGCTGCAAGTTGTCTAGCCATTTCAGGTATTTTATCAGTTGCTTGTAAGCAAAGACAAGATCTCCCGTGTTTTCCCCGGCGCGAATGAGGGAAAGATACAGGGGCTTAAAGACGTCCGGGTGGACCACCATGGCCTCAGAAAGCGAAGCGCCATCAGACACGGCCTGGTAAACAGCGCCCATCACATCGCGCATCTTGGGGCTCTCGGAGGCTAAGCGGGCGTCCGCCAGAGCGGACAGGAGGGGCACACCCGCGCCCTGCATCTGCTCCAGTTGAACAAAAAGCCGTATAAGGTGGCGCGTTTTGATCCCCTGTCCCGGCAGGGGGAGGGACAGGCGCACCTTCCCCTCTTTAATAGGGCTGCACGAGATGAGCTCCATGCCCGCGCGCTGCAGCTGCTCATACAGGTCCGCCTCGTTTAAGGCTTCTATGACACCTCGGGACGATCGTCCTCTATGGCTTATTGCCTTATAGTTGTATCTAGGCACGTTATCGCTTCCTTATATCCACAACCCTGGCCAAGGCCTCTAGGCTCGTGATGCCCTCCAGAACCTTAAGTATACCGTCGTGCCGGAGATCCTTGAATCCCTTTTTATAGGCAAGAGCCTTGAGGGCAGCCTTAGAGGCCCCCTCAGCCAAAATCTCGTCCATGTCCTCATCTAGCGTCAAAATCTCTGCCACGGCCACGCGGCCCTTGTACCCCTTGCCATTGCAGGCCGGGCAGCCCCCCTTACGCGCGCGGTATATTGTGGGGGGATTCGCCGGGTCCACATCCAGGTATTGCACGCACTCTTCTTCCGTGGGGGTGTAGGCCTCCTTGCACTCGGGGCACAGGCGGCGCGTCAAGCGCTGCGCGAATACGGCGATGATTGCCCCCGCAATCATCCCTGGCTTCAGGCCCAGGTCTAGAAGGCGCGGGATGGCCCCAAAGGAGTCGTTTGTGTGCAGTGTGGTGTAGACCTGGTGCCCCGTCATCGCGGCCTTCAGGGCCATCTCTGCTGTCACAGGGTCGCGCACCTCCCCCAGAAAAATGATGTCCGGGTCCTGGCGCATCAGAGCTTTAATGCCGTCGGCAAAGTCCAAAATGCCTTCTCGCACAGGGGTTTGCCGAATCATGGGCAGGGAGTACTCCACCGGGTCCTCCATAGTCTGGATGTTCACCTCCACAGAGTTGATTTCGGCCAGCATGGAGTAGAGGCTTGTGGACTTCCCCGAGCCCGTGGGGCCCGTGACGATAATGATCCCCTCTGGACGCTTTTGGGCGTTGTGGATCTTTTCCAGGTTTTCAGCGCTAAAGCCCAGGCCTGTAAGGGGCATGATAGAGGCCTGCTTGTCCAGAACGCGCAGGACAATGTTTTCTCCGTGCACAGTTGGCAAACAAGAAACGCGGAAGTCCACGCTGTGCCCCCCCACGATCAGGTCAATGCGCCCGTCCTGGGGATTTATCTTGTCCGCGATGTTCATGCTGGCCAAGATCTTGATGCGCTGTGATATACCGTTCCAGTGCTTTTTGTGGAGGATCTTGGCGGTGTAGAGCACCCCGTCTAGCCGGTAGCGCAACCGCACAAAGTTCTCTTCTGGCTCAAAGTGGAGGTCAGACACGCCACCCTTGACGGCGTCGGTCAGAAACGCGTTGACCAAGCGGACAATGGGGTGTGCGTGGGCCTGCTCCTCATCCAGAAGGGCGACGTCCTCGTCCACATCACCCTCTTCCAGCTCTGCCAGGATGGCTTTAATGGAAGAGGCATAACCGTAAGAGGCGTCTACGAACTTTGCCAAAACGCCCGGCGTGGCCACTAGAGGCCGGATGCGCGTACCCTTGGGCAGGAAGCGCCGCAGGGTGTCTAGAGCCATAACGTCATATGGATCAGCCATGGCCACAGTGGCCCAGCCATCCCGGATAGACAAGGGCAGCATCTGGTGCCGCAGGGCGGTTTTCTTGTCTATCAGGTCCAGCGCATCCCCGTCCGCGATGGTGGACTTGGGGTCAAACACCTCTCTCCCAGACGCGCTGGCCAAGAAGGCCGCTAGAGTTCCTTCATCCAGGAAGCCCAGCTCCACCATGATGGCACCGAGGAGTTTTTTAGAGGTCTTTTTCTCCTGCAGCGCGACGTTAAGTTGGTCCTCCGTGATGACGCCCAGGGCCACGAGACGTTCCCCAATCCGGGTCCGGCGGCCCGTGGCCGGGTCCTCCTCAAAATTCTTGAGGCGGTCCATAATCTCTTTCGCGCCCGCACGGCGAGCGAGAGTGCCCATGTCCGCAGGACTATCATCCCGGCGGTCTGAGGGCTTCGCTTTTTGCGCGATGTGTCTATAGCTTGGGACGATCTCTTTGCTCATGTGAGGATTCCGTGTGTGTATGGCGACGCGCTGATGCAACGTGTAGCATAGCATGTCATGCGTGAAGCACAACAGAGCACACTGGGCGTAATCGCGGGTGGGGGTGCGCTGCCCGCTGCTCTGGCAGACGCCTGCCCAGCTCTGGGCTTGACCCCTGTGCTTATCGGCCTTGCGGGCCACGCGGACCCGCTCTTGCGCCCTCGTTGCACCCTGTGGGCCCGGCTCGGCGCAGCGGGGGCCATCTTGGACGCTCTCCGGCGCGAGGGAGTGCGCGACCTTGTGTTGATAGGCGCTGTTCGCAGGCCTTCCCTGGCCGAGATTCGCCCAGACCTCACAGGCCTGCGCCTCCTGTGGCGCTTGGGCCGCGCGGCATGGAGGGGGGGGGACGACGCGCTCCTCACGGCCCTGAAAAGGGTCCTAGAGGCTCAGGGCCTCACCGTCCGCCCCGTGCAGGACTTTCTCCCAGACCTCCTGGCACCGGAGGGCGTGCTGACCCGCCGTGCGCCCACAAGCGCGGAGATGGCGGATGCGGCCAAGGCTATGGAGGCTGCAAAGGCCCTGGGGGCCCTGGACATCGGGCAGGCCGCCGTGGCGGCGTGTGGGCGCGTTCTGGCTCTTGAGGGCGCGGAGGGCACCACCCGGATGGTGGCCCGTGTGGGGAGCTTTGGGTGCGCGGGCGTCCTGGCCAAGCGGGCCAAGCCGGGACAGGACCGGGCCCTGGACCTGCCGACCATAGGGCCAGACACCGTGGCCGCGTGCGCCAATGCGGGTCTCTCGGGCATAGCGGTGGAGGCCGGGGGGGTCCTCATCGCGGACCTCGCGCACACCGTGGCCGCCGCGGACGCCGAGGGTCTGTTCCTCTGGGGCTGTGCAGCCAGACCCGAAAGGGCGCAGCCCCCAACCCAAGCCTGCCCTTAGTGCGCAAAAATGTCTTCCCCCGCCCAGCCGGCCAGGTCCAGCGCTGCCCGGTGCGGGAGGAAGTCAAAGCACGCCTGCGCCAGGCCGGCCCGGCCCTCGCGCGCCAGCATCGCGTCCAGCTTCTCCTTGAGTGCGTGCAGGTGCAGCACATCCCCCGCCGCATAGGCCTGCTGCTCCGGCGTCAACACCGCCGCGCCCCAGTCCGAGGCTTGCTGCTGCTTGCTGATGTCCACACCCAGAAGCTCTCTGCACAGCTCCTTCAGGCCGTGTTTGTCGCTGTACGTCCGCGCCAGGCGGCTGGCCGTGCGGGTGCAATACACCGGGGCGCACACGATGGACAGCCCGGCGCGCAGGGCGCACAGGTCAAACCGCGCGAAGTGGAACAGCTTGAGCGTTTTGGTGTCTTCCAGCAGCGCCCGCAGACCCGGCGCGTCGCGCTGCCCCGGCGCGATCTGCACCAGGTGCGCGTCCCCGTCCCCCGCCGAGAGCTGCACCAGGCACAGCCGGTCCCGCCCGTGCGCCAGGCCCATGGTCTCCGTGTCCACCGCCACCGCCGGCCCCAGGTCCAGGCCCCCCGGCAGGTCGTTTTGGTGCAGGTGCACGGCCATGCGTCCCCCCCTTTGACAAAGCGCGGCGGCCACGCTACACCTGCCCGCCCCGGCTGTCAAAGCGGCCCCGGGCCCAGGTGGCGGAATGGTAGACGCGCAGGCTTCAGGTGCCTGTGGGGGCAACCCCGTGGAGGTTCGAGTCCTCTCCTGGGCACCATTTTTTCTTCCCACACTGTCCAGCACCATCCGAGAGAACGGCGGAAACACGGGGTTTTGAGCCCCCTTTCCTTCCCGTAGCGTCCGGGGGCGTCCCTTGACAGCCGGGGGTAATAGGGGGTAATATCGGGGGGTATCGCCTGAACTGTTGCCCCCATTACCCCCATGCCCCTGACCCACACCCAAATCAAAAACGCCCAGGCCCGCGCAAAGCAGTACAAACTCTTTGACGGCGGGGGGCTCTACCTCTTGTGTCGTCCGAACGGGGGCAAGTTGTGGCAGATGAAATATCGCGTGGACGGGCGGGAAAAGACTCTATCCATCGGCGCGTTTCCCACCATCACCCTGGCCGACGCGCGGGAGCGGCGGGAGGCGGCCAAGCGCGCGCTGGCCCAGGGCCTGGACCCCTCGGCGGAGAAGCAACGGGCCAAGGCCGAGCGCCGGACCGCGAACGCGAACACCTTCGGCGTCATCGCCCGCGAGTGGCACGCACAAAGGGCCGAGCGGTGGGATGCCCCCTACGCCGCCGCCGTCATGCGCCGGATGGAGCTGGACCTCCTGCCCGACCTGGACAAGGTGCCCATCGCCCAAATCACCGCCCCCGTGCTCCTGGCCACGCTGCGCAAGATGGAGGGGCGCGGGGCCCTGGACCTCCTGCGCCGCACGCGCCAGTACGCCACGCAGATATTCGCCTACGCCATCGCCACGGGCCGGGCGGAGCGCAATGTGGCCGCCGACCTGAAGGGCGTGTTCAAGACGCGCAAGGTGCAAAACCGCTCCCGCTTTGCCGAGGCCGAGCTGCCCGCCTTCCTGGCGTGTCTGGAGGACTACCAGGGCGAGCCTATCACCAAGCTGGCCTGGAAACTCATGCTCCTGACCTTCGTGCGGACTTCGGAGTTGTTGCACGCCCGCTGGGCGGAGATTGACCTGGACAAGGCCCAGTGGCGCATCCCGGCGGCCCGCATGAAAATGGACGAGGAGCATATCGTGCCCCTGTCCCCCCAGGCCCTGGCCGTGCTGGCCGACATACGCGCCCTGTCCGGCGGCGGGCCCCTCCTCTTCCCCAGCGTGTGGACGCACGCAAAGCCCTTGAGCAACAACACTCTTATCGGGGCGCTGTATCGCATGGGGTATCATAGCCGCGCCACAGTCCACGGCGTGCGGGGCACGGCCTCCACCATTTTGAACGAGCACGGCTTTCGCGCCGATGTTATTGAGCGGCAACTGGCCCACGGGGAGCGCGACGGCGTCCGCGCCGCGTACAACCACGCGCAATACCTTTCCGAGCGGCGGGAGATGATGGATTGGTGGGGACAATACTTGGAAAAGGCTGGACTTCGGTGCGGTGGTGGTGTGTTATAAAGTCCAGGGCCGTCCGGCCCCTTCACAACCCCCAGCATAAGGACCCCACGCCATGACCCGCCACTACACCGCCCCCAGTTTTTTCCGCCAAACGGACAACGCCCTTTTGAAGCGCTATTTCCACGCGCGCGACCTGCTCCTGGACTTTGACTTTGACGCCCTGAAGCCCCGGAAAATAGACCCCCTCTTTGAGGCTTGGAAGGCCTTGCCGGATGATGAGGTCAAAAAAACGGGCGCAGCCTTTCAAGAAATCTTTGATATGGGATGCCCAAAGGGCTTTATCGCCATTGTGGATGAGGCCCGCTATCAAATGCGCGAAAATCCAAAGGCCTGCGATGACATTGTGGCGGCCCTATCTGCCCTGGATAGCCATCAGAACAGGGCTATGACGGTCTATCTGGACCATCGCGAATTGTGGCGCGGAGCCACGAAGTTTTTCCATGCCGATAGCTTGTCATACTGGCGCAAGCGCCAGAACATGGACCACAGTCCGGCGCGGGTGCATGAGCCGCATAGGGGCGAATTCGCACGGCAAATCGGCCATTACTTCCACAAGGCCGAGGGGCGAGGCGCAAATTGCAAGGTGGAGGCGTTCCGGCGCGGCAATCTGGACTATTTCTTCGCCTACCCGGAGGACTACGCAAACCAAATTATAGAGTGGCAGAATGGGCAACTTGACCGCCGCCCGCACACCCCCGCCTTTGAGGTGGTGTTTTTGTACGACCAGGCCCAGGGGAAGCTGGACCTGAACTATAGCGGCAACACAAAGGCCATAGAGCCCCTGCAAGATATGTTTGCCAGGGTCATCCTGGGCCTTGCCGAATTGCCCCCGGACCCAAAGGACGGGCGCGTGTATGACCTGACCCCCCTGGGCAACCGGGATTTTGTCTTTGCGCCGTGCGAGGGCGTGGAGCGCGTGGTGCTGCACAAGCTGCGCCTATCGGCCAAGGTCAAAGGAAAGATCAAAGCCAGGGGCGGAGAGCGCATTATGCTGGAAGCTGACAGTGGCAAGGGCCCACAGGCGATCTATGACCTTTTGGACCAGTCCGCGAAAGCCTTCCCGCGCCGTCACTATCCCATCACCTATGCGGAGATGACGGCCTATGTGCCCACGGGGGACGGGAAGGAAAAGACCATCCCCATCCGCCTGGGCCACCCCAACTCTTGCAATCTGCCCTATGATGATCTGGGCCTAAAACTGCGCGCCATGTTGGCGGATTCGGGGATTGAGCCACGCCTGCCGAAGGATGAGGCATGACGCCGGGCGATGTGTTTGCCGATGTGTGCGACCGCGTGGCGTACCTGCGCGGGGACGCGGCCCTTTTTACAGCGCGGGAGGTGGCCCAGTGGCCCGCCGAGGCGGTGGCGGCGCTGAAGGCGTGCGAGGTTCTGGCCAAGGGCCCGCGTGCCACAAGCGCGGAGTGTCCGGGGTGTGAGGAGCGCTGCACCATGCCCCTGCTGGACGCGGCCTCGGCGCACGCGCATGTGCGGTGCGAGACCACCTATTGTGGCGTGCGCTTTCCCATCCGCCCCGATGAGGTGGCGCAGTGGCAGGTGAGCCCGGAGGCCATAGGGCGCTTTGTGGCGCAGGCCACGGGCGCGCGGTTTACGGGCACGTGGCGGGAGCCAGAGCGCCTCATGCAAATCGGCGCGGCCATGGGGGCCAAGCAATCAAGAATGCTCTGCCTGGCCTTTGGCGATGACCTGGGCCTTTTGATAGGCGCGGAGCGCGTGCCCTTGGCCGACCTTGTAACCCTGGCCGACGGGACCCTGGCCCTGGACACGGCCCATGTGCAGCGCATGATAGACGCGGCTACGGGCGATGCGCGCCCGTCCTCTATTCTGTCGCAGCAGGAAAAGCGGGCAGCAGAAACACAAGCCAGGCACGACCGAGTGCGCCAGGACTACCTCGCCTTGCGCAGACGTAAGCCCGGCATGTCCCAGCCTTGGTACGCCGGACAACTGGCCGCGATGGCCCCATGGAAGGGCGTGCTGAAGGCAGAGACCATCCGAAAAATCCTGCGGAGCCGAAAATAGTTGGGCCAAAAAACGCGCCCAGGTTTTGTCCCCCCCAAAACCCCGGATTTCTGGGCTTTTGGCCCCGTTGCGCGGGTGGCCTGGGCGCTGCGCGGGCGCGCTGCGTCCGTGTTAAAAACCATTGTTTATCAGCGCTCTGCGCGGCGCGCCCTGGGCGCAAATCGCTCTTTCCTCAAAAAAGCGCCCACCTATCCTGGCTCCTGGGTCATCCGAAACCGGCCCAGAAAGGACAAGAGCAATGCACACCATCCTGCGCCTTCCCGCCGTCAAGGCCCGCACGGGCCTCTCGCGCTCCACCCTCTACGCCCGCATGGCCAGGGGCCAATTCCCCGCGCAAGTGGCCTTAGGGCCCCGCGCCGTGGGGTGGCTGGAGGCCGAGGTGAACGCCTGGCTGGCCCAGCGTATCGCCGCCGCAAGGGGGGAGAACCAAAGCCATGCCTAACTTCGCGCACACCCTGCGCGCTGCGGGTTTTGTCCTGAAGGGCGAGCCCGTGGCCGACGGCCGCATCCACCGCTGCCATGTGAAGGGCGACCGGGCGGGCACGCGCAATGGCTGGTATGTCCTGTTCCCCGATCCCTTGGCCGGGGCTTTTGGGCACTGGAAAAGCGGCCTATCCGAGAAGTGGTGCGCAGGCAGTGGTGCAAACTTTACCCCCGCCCAGCGCAAAGCCTTTGCCGTGCAAATAGCCGCTGATAAGGCCGCGCGGGAGGCGGAGGAGGCCGCGCGTCATGCCAGGGCCCAGGGGGAGGCCGTGCGGCTATGGCAGGCCGCGCCGCCGCTGTTTTGTCACGCCCATTTGCGGCGCAAGGGGGTCAAGAGCTATGGCCTGCGCCGGGCCCCCGACGGGCGGGCGATGATGCCCCTTTATGATGCAAGCGGGGCGCTGTGGAACCTGGAGCGCGTTGCGGATGACGGCACCAAGCGCACCCTGCCCGGCGGGCGGGTCACGGGCCTGTACTTTCCCATCCCTGGGGTCCTTGGGCGCGAGGGCGGGGCGCTCCTGATCTGTGAGGGGTATAGCACCGGGGCAAGCCTGCGGGCCTCCACGGGGCATTGCGTGGCCGTGGCGCGCAACGCGGGCAATCTCCTGCCCGTGGCGCTGGCTTTGCGGGCCAAGTACCCCGCCCGGCCCATCACCCTATGCGGGGACGACGACCGGCACCTGGAGCGCAATATCGGGCGCGTGAAGGCCGCCGAAGCCGCCGCTGCCATAGGCGCGGCCCTGTGCTTCCCGCCTGCCCCATACAACGACTTCAACGACTGGGCGCTGGCCCTGGCCAAGGACGGGAGGGCCGCCGCATGACACACCCCGTTGCCGACACTGTAGACAGGGCCGAACCTGTCCCCGAGTCCCTGGACGCGGCTGTGGTGCGGCTGGCCGCGCTGGCACCCCTGGAGTACGACCGCGTGCGGGAGGCGGAGGCCGATAAACTGGGCGTGCGCAAGGCCACCCTGGACGCGGAGGTGGCCGCGAGGCGCACGCAGGACAAGGTCACGGCGGGGCCCAAAGCGCTGTGCGCGGACATAGAGTCCTGGGGCGAGCCCGTGGGCGGCGCAGCGCTGCTGGATGATATACACGTGTCCCTGAAGCGCTATGTGGTGTGCGATGCCCCCGTGGCCGTGGCGGCGACGCTGTGGATCGCCTTCACCTGGGTCATAGACCACGCGCAGGTCGCCCCGCTGGCCGTCATCACCGCGCCGGAAAAGGGGTGCGGGAAGTCCACGCTTTTGGCCTTCATAGGCAAGCTGGTGCGCCGGGCCCTGCCCGCGTCCAACATCTCCCCTTCCGCCATTTTTCGCGTGGTGGAGGCCCACGGGCCTACACTTCTGATAGACGAGGCCGAAACCTTCCTGCGCGACAACGAGGAGGCGCGGGGCATTTTGAACTCCGGCCACACGCGCGATACGGCCTTTGTCATCCGCAATGTGGGGGACGACCACACGCCCACGCACTTCACCACCTGGGGGGCCAAGGCGCTGTGCGGGATAGGGCACCTGCCCGACACCCTGATGAGCCGGGCTATCGTGCTGTCTTTGCGGCGGAAACTGAAAACGGAACGGGTGGAGCGCCTGCGCCACGCGGACCCCGCGCTCTTCGCCCACCTAGCGGCGCAACTCGCCCGCTGGGCCCAGGACAATGGCTCCGCCATAGGCGCTGGTCGCCCGGCCCTGCCTGACGCCCTGGACGACCGCGCCCAGGACAACTGGGAGGCCCTCCTGGCCATCGCCGACCACGCCGGGGGCCATTGGGGGGATACCGCCCGCAAGGCCGCCCTGGCCCTGTGCGGCGGGATGCAGGACTCCCCCTCGGCTTCTGGGGAATTGCTTGCCGACCTGCGCGACGCCTTTGCAGAAAAGGGGACGGACCGCCTGCCCAGCGCCGCGCTCCTGGAGCACCTGTGCGCGGACGATATGGCCCCCTGGGCGGGCTACAACCGGGGCAAGCCCATATCGCAGCGCCAGATTGCCAAGCGCCTGGGCGAGTACGGGATTGCGCCCAAAAACATGCGCCTGCCGAGCGGGGGCGTGGTGAAGGGCTACCTCCTGGCCGACTGCGCGGACGCCTTCGCCCGGTTTATCCCCTGCGCCCCGGAGGCGGGGGAAGGGGCCGCTACACCGCTACAGGGGGACAAAACCCCAGACAAAACAAAGGATTGCGGCGTAGCGCGCGACCCAAACCCCGCTCCCTCCCTGACCCTTTGCGCTACGCCTAAGCCATTGGAAAATAATGGATATAGCGGTGTAGCGGACGCAGGGGGGTGGACAGGGCAAGGGTATAGAGTGGGGGTGACGCTATGACCGCACCCGCGCCCGTCCTGGAGGTCATCCGCGCGGCCACGGGGCAGGGCGTGGCGCTGTCCGTGACACCGGACGCCCGCTTGCACGCCGAGGGGCCCAAAGAGGCCCTGGAGCGCCACCTGCCCACCCTCCGCGCCCGCAAGCCGGAGATCATCGCGGCCCTGAAGGCGCGCCACGCGCACGGGGCAGGGCCCACCTCCTGGCCCCACCGCTATGCGGGGCATGTGGCCGCGATTGTGGGGGACAGGGCCGTGGCGTTTGTGTCCGGGGAGGTTTTGGTCGCAACGGCCCATATCCGCACCGCGTGGGACTGGCTTGCGGACAACGACCCGCCGGTGGGGACCTACACGGAGGAAGAGTGCCAAGAGCGCCTATCGCGGGCCCGCGCGGCTTTGACCGCCCACGGTGTACCCCCCGCAATCCCCCTGGAGGCGCTGGATAGACACCACTGCGCGCGCCTGCGGGCCGAGGGTGCCCTGATTGCCCTGGACGCCCTGGCCGAGCGCGTGGCCGTCATGCGCGAGGCCCCTGAATACCCCACCCTGGACGCCGCCTTTGCTGCGGCGCTGGAGGATGTGAGAGGGAGGTACACCCATGACAAAACCTGAAAATACAGGCGCGATACAGGCGGACGGGCGCTTCCGGCCCGGCCAATCCGGCAATCCAAAGGGCAAGCCCAAAGGCGCGCGCAACAAGGCCACGCTGGCGGCGCAGGCGCTGCTGGAGGGGGAGGCGGAGGGGATTGCGCGCAAGGCGGTGGAACTGGCCAAGGTCGGGGATGTCACGGCGCTGCGGCTGTGCCTGGAGCGGGTGGTGCCGGGCCTCAAGAGTGTTGCGCCGTGCGTGGCGGTGGATACGCAAGGGGCCAATAGCCTCACGGGGCAGGCCCGGGCTTTGGTGGAGGCTGCGCTGGCCGGGGAGGTCGCGCCGGATGTGGCGGCGCAGCTGGTGCAGGCTCTCGGCACCACGGCGCGGGTGGAGGAGGTGGAGAGTTTACGGGAGCGGCTGGAGGCGCTGGAGCGGGCGATGAAGGGGGCCAAGGCATGAAGACAATCAAGCCCATGGTGTACGAGGCCCTGACGCCCAAACAGCGCGTCATCGCCACGCTGGAGGCCGAGGCGCGGGACGACCAGGCCGAGGTGCGGCGGCTCGTGGACACCTGCCCAAAGCACACCTACCGCGCCACGGACGAGCGTTATTCCTACACCATGCGCACCGTCACGATGCTAGTTATTTTTTTGGAGATGGAGCTGCGCGGCATCGCCCTGGCCGCCGCCGTGGCCTCGTGGCAAAAGCACGGCACGCGCGCGGCCTTCCTGCGCAATATGCTCACCCTCCACACCGCCTGGGCCCAGGCCTTCGCCGCAAAGGGCCTGGATTTCGCCCTGGCCGAGCGCATGGCGGCCCCCATCCGCGACCCCTTCGTGGCCTTCTTCCTGGACACCGCCGAGAAAGTCCGCGCCCTGGACCTGGACGACATGGAGGGCTACGAGGCCGCCACCGGCGAGCCCCCGCCCCTGCCTTGCGTGGAGCCCGACCCCGCCCAGGTCGCCCAGTGGCAAGAGATGGTGGAGGGGTACCTGGAGGGGGTGGAGGGGTAGGCGCGTCCTTGCGCCCGCTCACCCGCGCGGGTACACAGGCGGGGAGCACACCCCAACAGAAAGCCCGCGCCCATGCCCACACTGGAGTTCAAGGGAAAGCCCTTTGTCTACGCCCACCACCTGGCCGTGCCCTACCGCACGCTGGAGGTGAACGCGGCCAAGTCCGCCAGCCCCGCACCGCACCTGGACGAAAACCTGATTATCCACGGGGATAACCTGCACGCGCTAAAGGCTCTGCTCCCCCGCTATGCGGGCCGCGTGAAGTGCATTTATATTGACCCGCCCTACAATACGGGCAACGAGGGCTGGTGCTATAACGACGCCGTCAACGCGCCGCTTATCCGCGAGTGGCTGAAAGACTCCGCAAACCCCGTGGACAAAGAGGACTTAGAGCGCCACGACAAATGGCTGTGCATGATGTGGCCGCGTTTACAATTATTGCGGGAATTATTGGCCGATGACGGCGTGATATTTGTGAGTATAGATGATAACGAGGTGCACCACCTGCGCATGATTATGGATGAGGTGTTTGGGGAAGAGAACTTCATAGCACAAATGATCTGGGCATCTGGACGAAAAAATGACTCAACATTGGTCTCTGTATCACACGAGTATCTTCTTTGCTATGCAAAAAATATAATGAGAATGAAGGACCAAAAAGTTCAATGGAGAAACAGAAAAAAGGGCATTGAGGATATTTATAAAAAAGAAAAACAATTAAAGAGAAAATATGGAGAGGACTGCGAGGGGGCCACAAAAGAATTAAGAAAATGGTTTTCGGATATGGATGATTCTAATCCTGCAAAAAGACATAAGCATTTCTCTTGTATGGATGATGTAGGGATATATTTTCCTGATAACATATCCTGGCCTGGCGGCGGTGGGCCGACATATGAAGTCTTGCACCCCAAAACCAATAAACCTTGCAAGGTTCCATCAAGGGGCTGGATGTTCTCTAAGCCAGAAACAATGCAAGACGCGATAGATAACAATAGGGTGCATTTTGGATTAGATGAAAATTATGTACCTTGCATAAAATCTTATCTAAAAGACAGAGAAGAAGAAGTCCCCTATTCTGTTTTCTATCAAGATGGGCGCTCTTCGACTAAAAGATTGCGCTCTTTGATGAATGGAGATGTATTTTCTCATCCAAAAGATGAATATGTTATACAGTCTATTTTGGAGTTCGCCACCGAAAAAGATGACATCATCCTTGACTCCTTCGCGGGCTCTGGCACCACGGCCCATGCGGTGCTTGCCCTGAATAAGGAGGACGGGGGCAATCGCAAGTTTATCTTGGTGGAGTGTGAGGACTATGCCGACACCATCACGGCCGAGCGTGTGCGGCGCGTAATACGCGGCGTGCCAGGGGCCAAGGACGCGGCCTTGCAAGCGGGCCTGGGCGGCACCTTCACCTTTTGCGAACTTGGCGCGGCGATGGATGTGGACAATCTGCTTAAAGGGCAAAACCTGCCCAGCTATGCGGAGCTTAGCGCCTATGTGTTCCACACGGCCACGGGCGCGACACTATCCGCGCCGCCGGGGGCGGGGGGCCAGGACTATTTTATCGGGGAGACGGCCACGCAGCGCCTACACCTTATCTATCGCCCCGATCTGGACTTCCTACGCTCTGGCGATAGTGCGCTGTCCATGCCTTTGGCGGAGCGGATTGGCGCGGCGGCGAAGGAGGCGGGCAAGGGCGCGCTGGTCTTTGCCACACACAAGTTTATGGGGCAGGACGCGCTGACCCCGCTGGGGATCACCTTTGCGCAGCTGCCCTATGCCCTGCACCGGCGGATGGAGGGGGGCGATGGAGCTTAAGGAGTATCAGGGGCGGGTCATCACGCGGTTTGAGGGGTACCTGGCCGCGCTGGCCCGCGCGCGGGAGGCCGTGCCAGAGAAGTACATGGCGCGGGAGGCGTGGGACGACCCGAAGGTTAAGGGGGTGCTGCCCCGCGTGCAGGCGGGCAGGGACGGGCCGCTGATCGTGCCGCCGTATGTGGAGCGGCGCGATGCGGCGGGGCGGTCTATACCGCATGTGTGCCTGAAGGTGCCCACGGGCGGGGGCAAGACGCTGCTGGCCGCCGAGTGCGTGGGGCGGGTGCAGACGGACTTCCTGCGGCGGCAGGTGGGGCTTGTGCTGTGGGTCATGCCCTCATGCCAGATATTTGACCAAACGGATAAGGCTCTGCGCGATCGCACGCACCCGTACCGGCAGGTGCTGGAACGCGCGTCGGGCGGGCGGGTCAAGATTGTGTACAAGGATGACGCGCTGTGCCGCGCGGATGTGGACAATTACCTGTGCGTGATGCTGGTGCGCCTGGCGGCCACAAACCGCAATAAGAGTAAGGAGTTTTTGCGTATTTTCCGCGATGCGGGGCGGTATCGCAGCTTTTTCCCGCCCGTGGATGATTATTTGGAAAACAACGCCCTGCTGCAGGCGCACGGGGATTTGGAGCGCCACGATTTGGCCGATGCCGGGGCCATCCCGAATGTGTCGGTGAAGCAAAGCCTGGTGAATGTGCTGAAGATGGTGCGCCCCGTGGTGGTGATTGACGAGGGGCACAAGGCCTATTCGGAGAACACGCGCGAGGCGCTGAACGGCTTTAACCCGTCCTTTGTGCTGGAGCTGACCGCCACGCCGAATGTGAAGGCGCGGGTGAGCAATATCCTGGTGGATGTGCTGGGCACGGATTTGAAGGACGCGCAGATGATCAAGCTGCCCATCCATATCAGTGCGCTGAACAAGGGCGATTGGCAGGGCACGCTGGACCGCGCGCATGGGAAGCTGGCGGATTTGGAGGCGGCCGCGCGTGAGGTGGAGGCCGCCGAGGGCCGCTATATCCGCCCCATCATGGTGGTGCGGGTGGAGCGCACGGGCAAGGACCAAAGGGACGGCAAGCGCGTGCACGCGGAGGATGCCAAGGCGTATTTGATTGAGCGCCTGTGTGCGCGGCCCGAGGAGATACGGATAAAGTCCGCCGAGGATGACGGCCTGCGCGATACGGATTTGCTAAGCCCGCTGTGCCCCGTGCGGTATGTGATTACCAAGTCCGCGCTGCAGGAGGGGTGGGATTGCCCCTTTGCCTATGTCCTGGCCCTTTTGGACAATACCACGGCGGGCACGGCCATGACGCAGATGGTGGGCCGCGTGCTGCGCCAGCCCCATGCGCGGGCCACTGGGTGCGAGGCCCTGAACGCCTGTTATGTGTTCTGCCACAACCAAAAAGTGGGCGATGCGATAGACGCCGTGAAAAAGGGCCTGGAGGGCGAGGGCATGGCCGACCTGGGCGCGTTTGTGCAGGCGGATAGCAGCGGCGCGGACGGGCAAGCGGGGCAGGCCCCGAAGCGCAAGCTGGGCCGCAACCCGCGCTTTAAGGGGCTGGAGATATTTCTGCCCCGTGTGCTCCACGCCGATGGTACGGGTGGCTGGCGGGCCGTGGAGTATGGCCACGATATTCTGGCCGCCGTGCCGTGGAGCGACCTGACCTATGACCCCGTGCCTTTTTTGGCTGGCGGCCTTGTGGAGCGCACAAAGAGCCTTACCTTTACGCGGGACAAAGACCGGCAAGGGGTGCTTTGGGATGAAAGCGCCCCTGTATCTGTGGCGCTGGAGGGCGGCGCGGTGGATGTGGCGGGCCTGTGCGCTCCGCTTTCGGACATTGTGCCCAACCCGTGGCAGGCCGCGCGTATTTGGGGGGAGGCGCTGGCCCGCCTGCGGGCCGAGGGCAAGAGCGAGGGCGAGCTTTACGCCATGCGCCTTGACCTGCTGAACGATATGAAGGGCAAGATCAAGGCGGTGGTGCATGAACGGGCCGAGGCCATTTTTCGGGAAAAACTGGCCCGGGGCACGCTGCGTTTTCACCTTACGACGGCCCCCTATGGGCACTTGAACTTTAAACTTTTGCAGGAAATAGAAATACGCGCGCGGCCAGATGACCCCAAAATCCGCCGCGAAGACGGCGATTTACCCCAAAACACGCTCTATGGGGCCGTGTATGAGGCCGATGTAAACGGCCTGGAGCGAAAACTGGCCATGTATCTGGCAAACAAAGATGAGGCCGTGACATGGTGGCACAAGATGGCCGAGCGCAGCACGGGGGCCTATGCTCTGCAAGGCTGGAAAAAAGACAAGGTGTACCCCGATTTTCTGGTGTGCCTGCACGGCGGGCGCGTTGTGGTGTTGGAGACCAAGGGCAATCAGTTGGAAAATCCCGATACAGCATACAAGCGCGCGCTCTTTGACCTCTTGACCCAAAGCGCGGGTGCCGCGCCCGTGGGCACCATGGAGATAGATACGCCCCAGGGCCCGTGCTACAGTTTTGAGATGGTGATGGAGGACGACTGGCGGGCCCGCATGGACAGCCTCCTTACAGAAAGAGAGGCGGCCTGAAGGCGGGGCCGCAAAACCATCTGGGGGCAATTTTGGGGGCAACAGGGAAAGACTAATTTAGAAAACCTTTTTCTATCAAGCATTTAATCGCCAAATGTGTATCCTCTCCTGGCATCATTATGTAAAAAAGAGCATTGTTATGGTTGAGACCACTCGAGGCGAATCCCCTAGAGAGCGTGCGCGCAACGTGTGCACATTATGGACTTTATGGGCCAGATGGAACAAAGGCCCGGCTTGAGCGAGGAGAGTCTTTCGGCGGTGGCGAGAAAATACGTTCTCAGGGTTATATCAAGGAGTGGGTTGCCGACCAGGAAGCCGCCAAGGCGCAGGAAAAGCGCATGAATAAGACGGCCGGGGCCGCGTTCTGGAGCGCGGTTGGCTCTGTTGTGAGCGCAGCCGTGGCCCTTATCGCCCTCTTCGTCGCCCTCCACGCACAGAACTAAGCCGCGCACGCTATGCACGGCGCGTAAGGGCACGGCCTCCACGGTCATCTGGTGGCTGTGATGAATCTTGGGGCCAGGCCGTCTTCCCCCTGGGTCCGTTCTGTGGCAGACTCCCCGGAGTCTTCTTGAAAACTCCCCCAAAGGCGGCTAAACACACCCCATGTCCGAGGACGATGACACACAAGGCGAGGGCGAGGGGGCCATCGGCTCCACCTTTCTGGCCGGGCCCTGGCACCCCGTGGAGGGGGAGGAGGCAGAGGGCTTCTTGGACATGGTGGGCCCTGTCTATGGCCGGTACAAGGTTTCCACAGAGACCACGGAGGTCGCGTGGCGGCCTCTGCCGTTTTATGAGCAGGTGGTCTTGATTCGCATGCGCGACCCGGCCTGGGGCAACCCGGACCTAACGCTCTACCACCTCGCGGACGAGGGCACGCCGTATCCCCTCAACGGCACATCACCCCCGATACACGAGATCAACGCCAAGGCACCGATAGACATAACAGAAGACAACGTCCTGGATTACCTCCGGTTTTTCTGCTACTTCGTCCGGGGGGAGGAGGGGCCGTTTTACCTGGCCGAGACCATGGACGACCCCGTTATGCCCAAGGATATGGAGGAGGCCACCCGGGCGGTGATTGAGGGCGCGGTGCGCCCCGCGTCGTATGAGGGCATGAACGACAAGGGGGATTTTTTGTGTGACGCGGTCGTGTTCTACTCAGACGGCCTCTTCCTGGCCAACTTCGCCGTCCAGCCCGGCGGCATGATAGAGATGCTCTCTGACCAGCGCCTGGTGGAGGACCTGCCCACCCGTGTCAACTCCCCCATCGCGTAGTGTCGGCGGGGGCGCGCACCGCTGTTGCGCTTCTGAACCTGGGCGGGCCGAGCGCGCCGGAGGACATAGAGCCGTTCCTGCGCAACTTTTTTTCTGATCCGGCGATCTTGCCCCTGCCAGGGCTGCTCCGTCGCCCATTGGCCGCGCTTATCGCCCACCGCCGCGCACGCGGCGCAGCGCGGGAGGCGTATGCGGCGCTGGGCGGGGCCTCTCCACTCCTGGCCAACACACGGGCCCAGGCCCAGGCCCTGGAGGCCGCGCTTGGCGCAGGCTGGCGCGTCTTTGTGTGCATGCGCTACTGGCATCCCATGGCGGCGGAGGTCGCCGCGCAGGCCCGGGCCTGGGGTGCCGATAGGGTTGTTCTTCTGCCTCTCTATCCACAGTTTGCGCGGGCGACCACCGGCTCTGCCCTGGCCGCATGGGCCGCCGCTGCGCCGGACATCCCGGCACAGGGCCCACGCTGCTACCCCACGCACCCAGGCTTTATCCAGGCCTGCGCGGACCGCGTGGCTGCAGCGCTAGAGCAAAGCCCGGCCAACGCACGGGTCCTGTTCTCCGCCCACGGCTTGCCCGAGCGGGAGATCCGGCGGGGGGATCCCTACCAAGCCCAGTGCACGGCCACGGCGCAGGCGATCGTACGGGCCTTAGGCCTCAAAGACTGGGCCGAGTGCTATCAGTCCCGCGTGGGGCCGCTGAAGTGGATCGGCCCGAGCGTGGAAGAGGCCCTGGCACGCGCGGCGGCGGACAACGTGCCGGTGGTGGTCTTCCCCCACGCGTTCACGCAGGAACACATAGAGACCCTGGTGGAGCTGGACATAGAGTATGCGCACAAGGCCCACGCCCTGGGCGTACCGGGGTACGTCCGCGCACAGACCGTGGGCACGCACCCGGCATTCATCGCCGCCCTGGCAGACCTGGCCCGGCGGGCGCACGACGCAGGCAGGCACTCCGCCGGATAGCGCCCCTATTGCAGTGCGGGTCCCCGCCCCTTGCCAATCTGGGCCTCTGGGCGTACACCCTGGGGCCGCAATGCTCGCCCTGCTCTCCCGCATATTCGGCTCCGCGAACGCCCGCGCGGTCAAGCGCCTCGCGCGGCACGTTCCCACCATCAACGCGTTGGAGCCGCGCATGGAGGCCCTATCGGACGACGCCCTGCGGGCCCAGACGGCTGCGTTGCGCGCGCGCCTGGCCAAGGGCGAGACCCTGGAGGCCCTCCTCCCGGAGGCCTTCGCCACAGTGCGGGAGGCCGCCAAGCGGACCCTGGGGCAGAGGCACTTTGACGTACAGCTGATCGGCGGCGTGGCCCTGCATGAGGGCCGCATCGCCGAGATGCGCACGGGCGAGGGTAAGACCCTGGTGGCCACCTTGCCGGTGTACCTGAACGCCCTGACCGGCCAGGGGGTGCACGTAGTGACGGTCAACGACTACCTGGCCCAGCGGGACGCGGGGTGGATGGGGCAGGTCTACCGCTTCCTGGGCCTGTCCGTGGGCTGCATCGTGGCGGGGCTGAAGGACCACGAGCGGCGGGAGGCCTACGCCGCTGATGTGACCTACGGCACAAACAACGAGTTTGGGTTTGACTATCTGCGCGACAACATGAAGTTCTCCCTGGAGCAGATGGTCCAGCGGGAGTTCCACTACGCCATCGTGGACGAGGTGGACTCCATCCTCATAGACGAGGCGCGCACGCCCCTTATCATCTCCGGGCCCGCCGAGGGCTCTACGGATCTCTACGGCAAGGTGGACCGGGTCATCCCGGACCTGGTAGAGGCGGATTATGAGAAGGACGAAAAGCAAAAGAACATCACCCTGACCGAGGAAGGCGTGGAGCACGTGGAGTCTCTGCTGCGCGCAGCAGGCCTGATGCCCGACGGGGGCCTGTACGACATCCAGAACATAGACCTGGTGCACCACGTGTCCCAGGCCCTGCGCGCACACAAAATGTACGCCCGGGACACGGACTATATCGTCAAGGACGGGAAGGTCGTCTTGATTGACGAGTTCACGGGCCGGATGATGGACGGGCGGCGCCTGTCCGAGGGGCTCCACCAGGCCCTGGAGGCCAAGGAGGGCGCCCAGGTCTTAAGCGAGAATCAGACCCTGGCCTCCATCACCTTCCAGAACTACTTCCGCCTGTACCCCAAGCTGGCCGGGATGACGGGCACGGCCATGACAGAGGCCGCCGAGTTTGCGGAGATATACAACCTACCCGTGGTGGACATCCCCACGCACCGCCCGGTGGCGCGTACGGACCACGACGACAAGATTTATAAGTCCCTGCGCGAGAAGGAGGAGTCCGTCATCGCCCTGGTCAAGGACTGCCACGCGCGGGGGCAGCCGGTGCTTGTGGGCACGGTGTCTATAGACAAGTCCGAACAGCTCTCTGCGGCACTGAAAAAGGCCAAGGTCCGGCACAATGTCCTGAACGCCCGCCACCACGATCGGGAGGCCGCCATCATCGCCCAGGCTGGCCGCCTGGGGGCCGTCACCATCGCCACCAACATGGCCGGGCGCGGCACGGACATACAACTGGGCGGCAACCCCGAGATGGCCGAGGGCGCAACCTGGGATGTGGAGGGGGAAAAAGCCAAGGTCCTGGCTGCGGGGGGCCTGTACGTCATCGGCACAGAGCGGCACGAATCGCGGCGCATTGACAACCAGCTGCGCGGGCGCTCCGGTCGGCAGGGGGACCCAGGGGCCACCATGTTCTTCCTGTCCGTGGAGGACGACCTTGTGCGCGTGTTCGCCGGGGATCGGCTGGAGGCCCTCTTGGCCAACCCCAGCATAGGCCTGCGCGAGGGGGAGGCCCTGGAGCACCCCCTCATCAGCAAAATGCTGCAGCGGGCCCAGGGCAAGGTGGAGGCCATGCACTTTGAGATCCGCAAGAACCTCCTGAAGTTTGACAACGTCATGAACGACCAGCGCAAGGTCATCTATGAGCAGCGGCGGGAGATCATGGCTGCGCCCGAGGTGGAGGACATTGTGCGCGACATGCGCCACGACGTGGCGGACGCCCTGGTGGCGGACGTCGCGCCCGCGGGGACGTACCCAGAAAAGTGGGATGCCAAGGGTCTGTCCGCTGGAGCGCAGCGCCTCCTGGCCCTAGAGGTCGACGCGGCGGCGTGGTTCGGCGAAGAGGGTATCACGCCCGAAGCGGTGGCCCAGCGGCTACGCACGGCAGCGGACGAGAAGATGGCCGCAAAGGCCGCCGGTGTGGGCCTGCCCGTGTGGCGCGGGGTGGAGAAATCCCTCTTGCTGCAACTTCTGGACCAGCACTGGAAAGACCATCTCTTGGCCCTGGACCACCTGCGGCAGGGGATCAACCTCCGCGCCTACGCGCAAAAGGACCCGCTCAATGAGTACAAGACCGAGGCCTTTGGGATGTTTGAGGCCATGCTGGACGCTCTGCGCGAGAGCGTGACGCAGACCCTGTCTGTGGTGGAGGTGTCCGTGGGTGCCCCGCCGCCGGTGCCCCGCGCACGCACAGGCCCGGTGCACGAGGGGCGGGGTGAGGACCCGGCGGCCCGCGCCGCAGCCCAGCGGCCCGAGACCGTCCGCCACCGCTTTGACCCTGCAGACCCCGCCACCTGGACCAAAACGCCCCGCAACGCCCCGTGCCCCTGCGGCTCGGGCAAGAAATATAAGCATTGCCATGGGAGGGTCTCATGATGTCAGAAATATCTTTTAGAGAAGTGTTAACAGAGATAGAAGAACAATGCGCATAAAAAGATAACGGTCTATTGACTCAGAGTCCGATGACGCGGCTCGCGCCTTGGGCATACTTATGCAGGTTGAGGATGCGCGCACCGAACAACAAAGACAGAAGCGTGCAGAACAACGCGCGGAGATGAGTGAGGCTGCGCCTGCCACGGCCTAGCCCCCGACAGCGTCCAGCGCCGCCGCCGCCGCGCTTGAGGCGGCACCCTTGCCCTCCGGCCTTGGGTAGGCTATTTCCTTAGAGTATGGCGCACACGCCCAAGACCGGCGCGCAGGTGGTGGTCCAGGCCCTGATCGATCAGGGTGTGGAGGTCGTGTTCGGCTATCCGGGCGGGGCGGTCCTGCCCATTTATGATGAGCTGTTCCACAGGAAGGACAAGATCCGCCACGTCTTGGTGCGGCAGGAGGGAGGGGCCCTGCACGCGGCGGAGGGCTACGCCCGTTCCTCGGGCAAGGTGGGCGTCGCCCTGGTGACTTCTGGGCCGGGCGCGACGAACGCGGTCACGGGCCTGGCGGACGCGATGATGGACTCCATACCGCTCGTGTGCCTCACGGGGCAGGTGCCCAGCTTCCTCATCGGCACTGACGCGTTCCAAGAGGCCGACACCACGGGCATCACCCGCGCCTGCACAAAGCACGGGGCCCTCGCGCGGGACCCAGGGCGCCTGGCCGAGACCATCCACGAGGCGTTTTATCTGGCCAAGGCGGGGCGGCCCGGCCCGGTGGTGGTGGACATCCCGAAGGACGTGCAGTTCGCCCACGCGCCGTACATGGGGCCGAAGGACTACACGCCCCGCCGGTCTTACCGTCCGCGCACGGAGCCAGACCCGGCGGCCATAGAGCAGGCCGTGGCGATGATGGCGGAGGCGCGGCGGCCCGTGCTCTACACCGGGGGCGGGATCATCAACGCCGGGCCGGGGGCGTCCGCCGCCCTGTGCGCCCTGGCGGGCAAGACGGGCTTCCCGGTGACAAGCACCCTCATGGGCCTGGGGGCATACCCGGCCAGCGGGCGGGCGTGGCTGGGGATGCTGGGGATGCACGGGACGTATGAGGCCAACAAGGCCATGTACGGGTGCGACCTGATGATTGCCGTGGGCGCGCGGTTTGACGACCGGGTGACGGGGCGGGTGGACGCGTTCTCCCCCGGCTCGCGCAAGATCCACATTGATATAGACCCCTCGTCCATCAACAAGAATGTCCACGTAGACCTGCCCATCGTGGCGGACGCCGGGAGTGCGCTGGAGGCCCTGGTGGCGGCCTGGGGGGGCCGCGCCGCGCCGAACCTCGCCCCGTGGTGGGCGGAGATAGAGGCCTGGCGGGCGAAGGACTGCCTGGCCTACCGTCCCTCGGACACCATCATCAAGCCGCAGTACGCCCTGGAGCGCCTGCGGGAGGCCCTGAAGGGCCGCGACGACGTGTTCATTACGACCGAGGTGGGCCAGCACCAGATGTGGGCCGCGCAGTTCTTGCCCTTTGAGCAGCCGAACCGGTGGATGACCTCCGGCGGCCTGGGCACCATGGGCTACGGCCTGCCCGCCGCCATCGGCACGCAGATGGCGCACCCCGGCGCGCTCGTGATCGACGTGGCGGGCGAGGCCTCCATCCTTATGAACATACAGGAGATGTCCACGGCGGTGCAGTACCGCCTGCCCGTTAAGATCTTCATCCTGAACAACCAGTGGATGGGCATGGTGCGCCAGTGGCAAGAGCTGCTCCACGGCGAGCGGTACTCAGAGAGCTATACCGAGAGCCTGCCGGACTTCGTGAAGCTGGCCGAGGCGTACGGCGGCGTGGGCCTGCGGGCCGAGACGCCGGCGGAGCTGGATGGCGTCATCACCGAGATGCTCAAAACAGACCGCGTGACCATCGTGGACGTGTGCGTGGACCAGAAGGAAAACTGCTTCCCCATGATCCCGTCCGGCAAGGCGCACAACGAGATGATCCTCGCCGCCGACGCGGCGATGTTTGATAAGGGGTTGGTGTGATGGAGCAGGATGCGGTTCCGTGTGATGAAGCGCTGATATGGCCGACCATAAAGGCCTTGAAGGAGCTTGGCGGGTCCGGGACCATCGGAGAGATAAACGAAAAGATTGTCGAATTGGAGGGCTATTCTGAGGTCTTGCAGGCCGAGTTAATGCCGAATGGCACACAAACAAAGTTGGCCTACCGCAGCGCGTGGGCCAGGACTAACCTCAAGAAGGGGGGATATGCAGACAACCCCTCGCGCGGACTGTGGGTCTTGCTAGAAAAGGGACAGAAAACACTGGACGGAGATGAAGAAAAGATAATAAATAATATAAAGAGGGCGAACAAAGAAGACAATAAAAACAAAAACAAGAAATTCGCGCCAGAACGGAAGGGGCAAAAAGAGATACTTGACGCACAACCCCAGGAAGATGATTGGAGGGATGGCCTGCTGCGCGTTCTGCGTGACATGGCCCCGGACGCCTTTGAGCGCCTGGCTCAACGCCTGCTGCGCGAGGGCGGGTTCATTGACGTCAATGTGACAGGCAAGAGCGGGGACGGCGGCATTGACGGCGTGGGCATCCTGCGCATGGGGCTTGTGTCCTTCCCTATCGTCTTCCAGTGCAAGCGTTACCAAGGGAGCATAACACCGGAACAGGTGCGGGGGTTTCGGGGTGCGATGATAGGTCGCGCGGATAAAGGACTCTTCATCACTACGGGCAGTTTTACCGCTGAGGCGCGTAGGGAGGCCACGCGGGCCGCGCCTTTTATAGACTTGATAGACGGCGACACCCTGTGCGACCTGTTAAAAGAACGCGGCCTGGGCGTTGTGGAGAGGGTACAGGTGGATGCCGCCTGGTTTGCCAAGATTTGACATGAAGAGCGCACAACGAGATGATCCTCGCCGCCGACGCCGCGATGTTTGATAAGAGCTTGGTGTAGGGCAGGGGGGTCACGGCCCCGCCGCCCCAAGGCGCGCCATGGCCACCAGCCCGCGCAGGGTCAGGTCCGGGACGAGGGCGTCCGGGGCCAGGTCTGGGGCGAGCGCGGGGGCCAGGCCGCCGGTGGCGATGCTATAGGGCTGCGCCCCGATCTCCGCCGCCATGGCCGCGATCACGCCCTGTATGGCCCCGATATGGCCCCAGTACGCGCCGGCGGTCAGGGCCCCTGCCGTGTCAGGCCCCACGGCGCTGTCCGGGCGGGCCAGGGGGACCTGGGGCAGGCCCGCCGCCACAGCCTGGCGGAGCCCCGCCAGACCCGCCGCAGGCCCGGGCAGGATCGCCCCGCCGCGAAAGCGCCCCGCCGCGTCCACCAGGTCCACCGTTGTGGCCGTGCCCACGTCCACCACCACTGCAGGCAGGGGCCAGGGGCCCCGCGCGGCGGCTAGAGCGTTCACCAGTCGGTCCGCGCCCGCCCCGGCGGGGCCGTTGACGGGAACGGTCTGCGCGCTCGCCAGGGCCACCCGCGCCTCCGGGGCCCAGCGGGCGCAGTCACGCAAAAAGGCCGCCTCTGCCTGCGGCACCACGCTTGCGAGGGCCATAACCTGCGCACCAGAGAACGCCGCGCGGGGCAGGGCCTGGCCCGTGGGCACCCGCCAGACCTGCCCGAACTGCCCCCCGGCCCACCGCGCCGCCGCGACGCACGTATTGCCGATATCCGCCGCGAGGATGTCCATCCTGGCAGTCTAGCGCCCGCGCGGTGGCCCGTGTAGACTGCGCCGCGTTATGATGGACGCCATTGCCCGCTTTTTTGTCCCCGTGCAAAAGGCCCTGAAGGCCTCCCTCTCCTCTTTTGTCCGTCTGGAGACGGCGGATGGCTCCACGACCCTTGTCTCCACGGACGGCTCCCTCATCTCCCTCGTGCGGATTGACGGCACCCGGCAGATCGTGGGGGAGGAGGAGTACGCGCGGATCGTGGAGAGCGCGACCATAAAGATAGGGGCCCGCTTTGATCGCCCCGGGCATGCTCTGCAAATCCACTTTGCCCGCGACCCTGTGGATGTGGGCAAGATGGTGGAGGGCTTTGTGCAGCCCGCCCGTGGGGCGGCAGAGAGCATAGGCCTGGACATGGACGATGTTCTGGAAGGGCGCGCAGAACACCTGAGGGGTTTCCTGGCCAAGGAGGAGTCCTACTTTGTCCTGTGGACTCACCCTATTCTCTTGACCCCGACAGAGCGCAAGCGGGCCCTGGCAGAAGCCGAAGAGAGGAACAAGGGCTGGATTCCGCTGCGGCACAGGGCCGAGGCGCAAGACCCCCTGCGCGGGTTGGATGAGCTGCGGACCCGGCACAAGAGTTTTGTTGCGGCCATAACCACCGCGTTGGACGAGCTGGGCCTGCGGGCGGAGGTCTTGGAGGTGCACGAGGCGCTGCGGCGCGTGCGCGCCTCTCTGTTCCCAGACCGCGCGAACGAGGCGTGGCGTGCCTGTCTGCCGGGGGACCCGATACCGCCCCGCGCGCCCAAGAGCCGCGTGGACAAGTCTGACCTCCTGTGGCCCAGCCTCCCGGACCAGATCATGGCCGCAGACGCGCGCGTGATGACTCGCTCTGTTGTGCGCATAGGGGGCCTCTTGTGGGCTGGGGCAGACATGACCCTCGCACCCATGGAGGCCACGAGCTTTGATGTTCTTCTGAAGCGCTTTGTGGAGGCGGGCATCCCCTTTCGCATATCTTTTCTCGTGGAGGGCGGCGGGACAGTGGGCATGCAGTTCAAGGCCTCCCTGGCCACCATGCTGGGCGCGACCAGCGCCGTAAATAAGCAGGTCAAATACTCCCTGGAGGCTCTGCAGCGCATGGCCCGGCGGGAGCCAGTGGTCCGCCTGCGCGTGTCCTTCGCCACTTGGTGTCGGGCGGAGGAGCGGGGCAAGATCTTAGACCAGCTGTCCATCCTCATGCAGGCCGTGGAGGGCTGGGGCTATTGCCAGGTTTCGGACTTCTCCGGGGACCCTCTGGACTGCGTGATGTCCTCCGCACTCGGCATCCACTGTGCGGGGACGGCGCCCATGGCCGTGGCCCCCATGTTTGAGGTGATGAAGCTCCTGCCCTGGCAGAGGCCGTCCAGCCCTTTCCAGAGGGGCGCGCTCATCATGCGCAGTCCAGACGGGAAGCCCTGGCCGTATCAGACGGGCACGAACGTCACCACAACGTGGTTTGACCTCATCTTCGCCCAGCCGGGGGCCGGCAAGTCTGTGATGCTGAACACGCAGAACCTGTCCACCGTCCTCACGCCGGGCCTGTCCAAGCTCCCCCTCATCGCCATCATTGACATCGGCCCGTCCTCTTCGGGCCTCATCTCTCTCATCAAAGAGGCTTTGCCCCCCGGGCGACAGCACGAAGCCGCGTACTACCGCCTTCAAATGGCGCACCAATACGCCATAAACCCTTTTGACACACAGCTGGGGTGCCGGCAGCCCCTCTTGGACGAGCGGGCCTACCTTGTGGAGCTGTTCACCCTGCTCTGCACACCGCCGGGGCAGGATAAGCCCTATGATGGCATCACGCAGCTTGCGGGCCTGGTGGTGGATGAGATGTACCGCTGGCGGGCAGACACGGGAGGGAACGCGGAGCCCCGACCCTACCTCCCCCGGCTGGAGCCAGAGGTTGACGAGGCGCTGTCCAAGCACAATGTGCATCTGCCGAACGACCCCTATTGGTGGGACATTGTGGACAAAATGTTTGATCTGGGCCAGGTCCACATAGCCGAGTTGGCCCAGCGGCATGCGGTGCCCATACTGGGCGACGCCATCACGGCGGCCCGCCGGCCTCAGATACGGAGTCTGCTAGAACAGACCTCCATCGGCGTGAGCACGGAGAGCGTCATCAACGCTTTTGAGCGCATGGTGACGTCGGCGATACGGGAGTTCCCCATTTTGTCCTCTGTTACACAGTTTGACATCGCGGGGGCCCGGCTGTGCGCCCTGGACCTGATGGACGTGGCCCCGCAGGGGGATGCGAGCGCAGACCGGCAGACGTCCCTCATGTACATGCTGGCGCGACATGCCCTGGTGCGCAGCTGGTGGATCAGCACAGATGCCCTCATCGGCGTGCCAGAGAAGTACCAAGACTACCACGCCGCCCGGCTGCAAGAGCTGTCCGAGAGCCCCAAGAGGCTTTGCTATGATGAGTTCCACCGAACTTCGCGCTCCGGCCCGGTGCGGGCGCAGATCATCCGGGATGTAAGAGAGGGCCGCAAGCGCGGGGTGCAGATTGCCTTGTCCTCACAGCTTTTGGACGACTTCTCCAAGGACATGGTGGACCTGGCCACCGGGGTTTGGGTAATGGGCACAGCGGTCTCGGACAAGGCCGTGGACGACGTGGTGGACCGGTTTGGTCTCTCCGCCACCGCGCGGGAGGTTATCCGCAACCACCTCACCGGGCCGACGAAGCGGGGCGCGCCGTGCCTCTTGGTCCTGGGGACGACCGAGGGGCGGTTTGAGCAGCACCTCTACAACACCCTGGGCCCAGCGGAGCTGTGGGCCCTGTCCACGTCTGTGGAGGACGTGGCCATTCGCTCGCGCCTGTACACCCGCCTGGGCGCGGGACCGGCCCGCCAGGCCCTGGGCAGGGCGTACCCCGGCGGCTCCGCCCGGGACGACATCCGCCGCCGCGTCTTGGCGCGCAGCGAGGACAAGAGTACCCGCGCGGCCCTCATCGGGCAGGTGATAGAGGAAATCGTGGCCGAACTCGTGGCCAAGTCGGAGTCTGAAGCCTAGGCCTCCAGTGCGCACGCCAGGGCGCGCAGGGCCCGGCGCTCCGCAGGGCTCACATGGGTGAAGGTGGCAAAGCCTAGGGCACCCAGGCGCGTGCGCCGCGCGCGTTCCCCGTACCACGTGATCATAAGGCTGATGCGGCCCCAGAGGCTCGGCCGATCCCCATACTCGCAGTAGGCCAGGGCCACGGCTTGCGCGATCTCCAAGAGGTGGCCCGTAAAGCCGTGGACTTCCTTCTCATCCACCCGTCCGGCCAAGAGCCTCCGCGCGCGGCGGCACTCCTCTGGCACGTTGGACAGCGCATCGCCCCACCGGGGCCACTCGGCCTTACGCGCGACAGTCTGCGTGATGATGTGTTGCCCCGTCTCGCATCCAAAAACCTCCGTTGCGAAGGCCTCCACTATGCCCGCCAGGGCGGCCATCTCCCGCGCGTCGGCCTCTTCCCCCCCAGTCGCGTCCGCGCGCGAGACATAAAGGCCCGCCCGGTACGGCAGGCGTGTGAGGAGAGTCTGCTGTGCGGGTGTGAGGGCGTCAAGGAAGGACATGGGGCCCGTTCTATCACGCCGGGCTTTAGGCCGCCATGGCTTGGAGTACGGCGTCGCCCAGCGCGGCGGGGGAGTCCGCGACAACGAACCCGGCGTTTCGCAGGGCGGCGATTTTGGACGCTGCGGTGCCCTGCCCCCCGGCGATGATGGCCCCGGCGTGTCCCATGCGCTTGCCCGGCGGGGCGGTGGCCCCGGCGATGAAGGCCGCTGCGGGCTTTTTGATGGGGGCGTTTTTGTAGAACTCTGCCGCCTCTTCCTCCGCCGTGCCGCCGATCTCTCCGATCATCAAGATGCTTTCTGTCTCCGGGTCGCCCAGGAACAGCTCCAGGCACTCCGTGAACGAGAAGCCCTCCACCGGGTCTCCCCCGATGCCGATGCAGGTGGACTGCCCCAGGCCTGCAGCGGTGGTCTGGGCCACCCCTTCGTAGGTCAGGGTGCCAGAGCGGGAGACGATCCCAACCTTCCCGCGCGCGTGTATGGGGCCGGGCATGATGCCGATCTTGCACGCGCCGGGTGTGATGATGCCGGGGCAGTTTGGGCCGATGAGGACGGAAGCGCTCCCGCATAGAGAGCGCTTTACGCGGACCATGTCCAGGGCGGGGATGCCCTCCGTTATGCACACGATGACCCCTATGCCGGCCTCTGCGGCTTCCAAGATGGCGTCCGCCGCGAAGGGCGGGGGGACGTAGATGACGCTCGCGTCCGCGCCCGTCTGGCTTTTTGCCTCCCGCACCGTGTCAAAGACGGGCAGGCCCAGGTGCGTCGTGCCCCCCTTGCCGGGCGTCACGCCCCCCACCATGCGCGTGCCGTAGGCAATCGCCTGCTCGCTGTGAAAGGTCCCCTGGGTCCCGGTGAAGCCCTGGCAGATGACCTTGGTGTTCTTGTCCACGAGTACAGCCATTGTGGGCCCTTCTTACCCCGCGTTGGCGGGCGTGTCCAGCGCGACGTGCGTGCTCTATGGGGCGGCGCGCAGCGCCGCATCCAGGGCACCGGCAAAGGTTGCATAGTCTTGGGCGCCCCGGATGACCGATTCGCCGTTCACGACAAAGCTGGGCGTGGCGTCTATGGCATAGTCCTGCCCGGCCTTTTCGACGTCCCCCACGACAAAGGCCTTGAGGCCGGGGCTTGCCAGACAGGCCTCCAGCGCGGCGGGCGTCAAGGGTATGTGCGCTTTCATTTTGTCCCGCCAGGCGCGGGTGAAGGCCCAGTCCCGCTGGCTGGCGAACAGCGCGTCCAGGAGCGCAAAATAGTCTGGGCCCGTCCCCTGCGTGGTGGCCCCCTCGTCGTTTGGCGCAGCACAGAGCGCGCCCATGGCCGCGCCCATGGCCGGGGCGCTGGTGGGCAGATGGCGGAAGACGAAGCGAACCTTGCCGGTGTCTATGTAGGCCGCTTTGATCTGCGGGAAGACCTCCGCGTGGAACTGCGCGCAGTGGGAACACGACAGGGAGGAGTACTCTACGAGCGTCACGGGCGCGTCGGGGCTGCCGAGCGTGCGCGGGGCCGTTGCAGTGGCCAGTTGGTCTGGGGTGAGCGTCTCCTCCTGCGCGGGTGGGGGGACAGAGGCCGCCGCCCTCGCCATGGGCAAGGCGCCGGGCGCAACGGGCAGGAGCAGGGCGAAGAGGACGACAAAGAGGGTCATCTGGGCCATCTAAGCGGCCTCCTCCTCTTCGTCGGCCTCTGCGGCAGGCACCTCGGCCTCGGCCTCCTCCTCTTCCACAGCCTCCGCCCGGCGCGGGGCCTGGAGCGTGGCGATGGTGAAGTCTCTGTCCGTGATGGTCGGGCGCGTGCCTTCGGGCAGATGGGCGCGAGAGACATGGATGGACTCCCCGTTCTCCACCCCCTCAAGGTCCACCTCTATCACGTCCGGGATGGCGTTCGCGCGGCAGAGGATCTCCACCTCCCGCCGGACGACGGCCAACGTCCCCTTCTGCTCCAGGCCGGGGCACTTGTCTTCGTTGATAAACCGCACCGGCACGGGCACCGAGACCATGGTCCGGTCCGTCACGCGGACAAAGTCCACGTGGATCACGCGGTCCGTCACCGGGTGACGCTGCACGTCCCGCACCAGGGTCTTCTGCGCCGCGCCGTCCACCTCTAGGGCGCACACGGTGGTGAGCATGTGCCCCCGCAGGTATTCCACATTCACTGCGTTTTCGTCCACGGAAAGGGGCACAGACCCTTCAGAGCCACCATAAAGCACCGCGGGCAGGCGGCCCGAGCGGCGCAGAGCCCGCGCGGCCCCCTTGCCCGTGGTGGTGGTGGTCGTGGCGGCGAGGGCATAGGTCTTGGCCATGGTTCGGCTCCTTAGTGCGTGCGTCAAGGGCCGGGCTTATAGCGCCTTCCCGCGCACAAATCAAGCGACATTCGCCTAAAGGGCCGCCTCACGCCCGGTGGTAGGGGTGGCCGGCGAGGATCTGCTGCGCGCGGTAGACCTGCTCCAGGGCCATAAGGCGCACAAGGCGGTGGGGCCAGGTCTGTGGGCCGAAGGCAGCAACGGCGTCCGCCCGCGCGCGGACGGCGGGCGCGTGCCCGTCAGGGCCGCCGATGCATATCTGTACGCGGCTGTACGCAGCCAAGAGGTCCGCAAAGGCCCGCGAGGACAGAGCCTGGCCGGACTCATCCAGGGCAATGACAAAAGCCCCATCCTTCAGCTGCTTGGCCGCGTCCGCCGTGTCCAGGACGGCCAGGGGCCAGGTGATTCGCTTCTCGTACTCTGCGCACAGGTCTGCGAGGGCCCCCCTAGGTGCCTTGCCCACGGTGATGAGGTCTATCTTGGGCACGTCTCTGTGCCCCACAGGTCCTCAATCGCGTAAAAGGCCCGGACCTCTGGGCGCATGACATGGACGATCACGTCCCCCGCGTCCACCAGGGCCCAGTCCCCCTGCGCAAGTCCGTGCGTCCGCACGGGGCCCACGGCGCAGGGCTTCAGGGCCTCTGCTAGCTTCTCGGCCAGGGCCGATACGTGCCGGGCAGAGGTGCCCGAGGCCACGAGCATCGTGTCCGCCAGGGGCATGCGCCCCGTGAGGTCAATGGTGACGACGTCCTGGGCCTTGCCGTCCACGAGGACGCGCAGGGCGGTGGCCCGCATCTCTTCGGCACCGAGGACGTGGGGCGGTGCCAGGGCAGCGGTGGTAGGAATGGCCGGGGCCCTCCGTTTGTTGTCAGGGTCCGCAACCCTGCCACCCCCAGCCTCACGGCGTCAAGGCCGACGTCTAAAAGAGTAAGGGGGTAGGCAACGTTATGGGGCACCGCGATCGCACGGGTGCTTTAGCGGCGTGTAATGGCGAGAGATCATACAGATAGCGGCGTAGGTATCGCCCGGCCCAGGACTTCGCCATAGACGGACAGGGTCTGCGCGGCCATGGTCTCGCGGGTGAAGTGCTGCGCCACCCGCGACATGGCCCGGGTGGCCAGCATCGCGCGCGCGCGGGGCGTTAGGGCCAGGGCCTGCCGCACGCCCTCGGCCAGGGCTGCGGCGTCCCCCGGCTCCACCAGCCACCCGGTCTCCCCCCGCTCTATGGTTTCGCACGCCCCGCCGTGGTCCGCCGCCACGATGGGCTTGCCCATGGCCTGCGCCTCCACGGGCACGCGGCCAAACCCCTCCGGTTCCGTGGAGGGGGCCACGACCACACTCGCCAGGGCGTAGGCGGCGGGCATGTCCGCGCACGGGCCGGGCAGGCGCACAGAGCCAGACAGGCCCCTTTGCGCTATGAGTGCCTCCAGCTCCGCCACATACTTGCCTCGCCCCTGCGCGTCGCCCACCAGGACGGCGCACACGTCCGGGCGGCGCAGCAGGGCCAGGGCCTCTATCAAGACGGCGTGCCCCTTCCACCGCGTCAGGCGCGCGGGCATAAGCACTATGTTCGCCCCGTCCGGCACGCGCCAGCGGCGGGCAAGGTCTATCATCCGCTCGGGCGATACGGCGTTGGGGTGGAAGCGCTCCACCGCTATCCCCCGGGGCACCACGCGTACGGCGGCAGGGTCCGCCCCCAGGGCCTCCACCGCGTGCCGGGCTACGTAGTGGGATATGGCGATGACCCGCTCCCCCCGGGCCATGACGGCGTTGTAGGCCCGCTTGGCCGCGCTCTGGCAGGGGTAGGGCGCGTGGCAGGTGGTGACAAAGGGCATCGCGGCCCAGCGCGCGGCGTAAAAGGCGGACCAGGCCGGCGCTCGGGAGCGTGCGTGCAGAATGTCCACCCCCTCCGCGCGGGCGAGGGCGGCCAGGCGGCGGGCGTTGGACCATATGGTCAGCGGATTTTTGGCGTGCACGGGCATGGGCACGTGCTCCGCCCCCACACGGACGAGCTCATGCAGGCGCGTGCCCCCCCGGCAGGCCACTAGGGCCCGGCAGCCCGCCTCCGCCAGGGCTGCGGCCACGTCCACGCAGCCCTGCTCCGCCCCGCCGGCGGACAGCTCCGGTATCACCTGGAGGACCGTTGTGCGCCTGCCCCGAATCATAAGGGCATTCTACGCACAGCAGCCCGCCGGCCTCCATATGCCCCAGGGGGCCGCCTTGACCGGGCCGGAAAAACGCCCAAGATACGCCCATGCCCGATTCTGCCCCCCCCGTGGCCGACTTCCAGGCCCACCTCATCGCCCGTCTGCGCCAGGAGAAGGCCGCAGCGGACGACGCGGCGCAGGCCGTGGTGGAGGCCACGCGGGCGAACGCAAACAATGCCGCGCGGGTCCACGGCCTGGTGCTCCGCCTCCTGGACGCGCAGGACGGCGCGGGGTTCTTTCAGGCGCTTACGCTGGACTCTCTGGCCTGGCTGGACGTGGACGCGGCGGCCCTGGCCATGGAGTCGGGTTCTGGCCCCATACCGCTCATCCCAAACGGCCCGCTGCGCCTCCTGCCCCCTGGAACGGTCCAGGCCTGGCTGGGCGACGCCGCCTTCGCGCTCCACGGGGACATCACAGGCTCTGAGGCCCTCTACGGCGGCGGGGCGGCCCTCGTGCGGTCCCAGATTCTGCTCAGGGTCACCCCGCCCGGCACGCCCGGCGTCTTGGCCTTCGGCTCCCGCGATCCGCAGGCCTTTGCCCCCGGCCAGTCCACGGACCAGGCCCAGTTCCTGGCAGGCGTGGTGGAGCGCCTCCTTGTGCGCTGGCAAGGGGCGTGAATGCCTCTTGGGCATTGTCAGGCCGGGGGATTGCCTTGACGCCACCACTTCCAAAAGCCGCGGGCGTTTATGGCGATAAAGGCGATATTCGCGGCCAGAATGGGCGCGGAGCCGATCATTACGGCTATCGCGGCGAACAGGGCGTTGCCGCTCATCCCCGCCACAAAGCCCCACTTGTTCTTGTTGCCCAGGAGGGTATAGGCCGCGAACACGCACGCCATGGCAGCCCAGTCCAGGCCGTAGAACTTCAAGGGGTCTGCGTACACGCGCGCGAGCATAGCACGCAGAGGCCAGACAGCCAGGGCCACGCGGGGTATTACGCTATCCCGAACTTCCCGAAGGCCCACAGGGCCTTGTCCAGGGTGCGCATATCCACGCCGCAGTCGCGGGCGGTATCGCGGCACATCTTTGTGTACGTCAACCAGCGCCCCAGGGTGTAGGCGGTGCTCCCCTCAACGGCCTGCATGGCCCAGACATCCAGGATGGGGTAGCCGCCACCCGGCAGCTCCGCCAGGTGCAGGGCCGCGCTCGCCATGGGCCAGGCCACGCCGGACAGGGCCATCAGAGCCCCGATGCGCAGGCGCTCCGACCGGGCCGAGAACGCCGTGGCGCTGATCTCGCGCACCTCGTCTTGCGTGTTGTGCTCACACAGGCGGCGCACTGCCCCGCCCCGCCACTTCCACGCGGCAAGGGCGATCAGGTCGGATTTATCCATGTGCCCCCGCCGTCCCGCCGCGCGCATACGGGCCATAAGGTCCAGCTCATCCTGCGCGTGGGCGGTATTCGCGGCATCGTACCGGGCTGCGTATTCCTCTATCTTCCCTTTGGTTGTCAGCGGCATCTCCATGCCCGCGTGATAGCACATGTCCCGCCCGGGCGGGAGCCCCTGGCGGGGGCGGGGGCTTTCTGCTACGCCCGTGTCCCATGGCGGTGACGGAGCCTATAGGCGCGGTGGGGCGCGGGGCGGCGGGGTTCTTGGCCCGCATCGGGCGCAGCGCGGCCTTCGCGGGGCGGGCCGTGGGCGCGGCGGTCACGCCCCCCTTCTTCCCCGGCCAACTCGCCCGGCAGGCCGTCGAGATTGGCTACTTCTCCCTGCCCGTGGTGGCCCTCACGGCGCTGTTCACGGGGATGGTCCTCGCCCTGCAGAGCCACACGGGCTTCGCCCGCATGAACGCGGAGGGCGCGGTGGCCACCATTGTGGCCATCTCCATCACCCGCGAGCTGGCCCCCGTCCTGGCGGGCCTGATGGTCGCCGGGCGCGTGGGGGCCGCCATGGCTGCAGAGCTGGGCACCATGCGCGTCACGGAGCAGATAGACGCGCTGCGCACGCTGTCCGTGGACCCGTTCCGTTATCTCATCGCCCCGCGCGTCCTGGCCGCGACCGCCATGCTCCCCCTCCTCGTCCTCGTGGGGGACATCATCGGCCTGTGGGGCGGGTTCCTCGTGGGCGTGTACGACCTGGGCTTTGGCTCTGGCTCCTTTGTGACCCAAATGTGGGATGCGTTGGAGCGCATGGACGTTATTTCTGGCCTGGTGAAGGCCGCGGTTTTTGGCTTCCTCGTGGCCGTGTTGGGGTGCTTCCACGGGTACCACGCCGCAGGCGGGGCGCAGGGCGTGGGCACCGCCACCATGAACGCCGTCGTGTCGGCGTCCATCTTGATCTTGCTGGCCAATTACCTCCTCACACAGGTGTTGTTCTCTTAGGGTGTTCGTGCGGGGGGCCGCCCCTCGGGCAGGACCACAATGTCCACCCGTCTGGCGGCGGCCATGCGGGTCTCTTCGGGCAGGGCCGGGTCCAGGGCCGCGTAGCCCCCAGAGCCTGCGCCCCAGACCTCTATGGGCGCGGGGCACCCGGCCTTGTGCAGCGCGCGCGCGACGGACAGTGCGCGGGCGACGGACAGAGCGCGGTTGGACGGCCAGACAGCCCCGCCGGCGCGGGCGACCTCTATAGGCCTGGGGTCCGTGTGCCCGATGAGGGCGATGCGGTTTGTGAGGCGCCCCAGGGCACCAGCCAGAGCAGCGGCCTTTGCCCGCCCGCGCGGGGACAGCGCCGCAGAGCCGGGGGCGAAGAGCAGGTCCGCAGGCAGGGAGAGCACCAGGCCCTGCGGCCCTGGCGCGACGCGGATGCCGTCCAGAACAGGCTCTGTGCGGACTTTCTCCGCCAAGAGGGTGCCGAGGTAGCCCAGGTCCAGGTACGGCGCGGGGGGCCAACGGGTTGGGATGCCGGGGATGTCCTGAGGCCCGCCATGGTGGGGGCCCTCTCCCTGCCACCGCGCGAGCCCAAGGGCCAGGGCCCGCCGCGCACCCTCCCAGGTGGGCTCCTCGGGGCGCTCGGCCATGGAAAAGAGCATCACAAAGAACGTTAGCATCAGGGCCATGATGTCCGTGAAGGTCAAGAGCCACAGGCTACGGCCCGGCGCGCGGCGCTCAGGGGGGAGATTGCGGATCACGGGGCGCGTTCCTCCGCAGGCCGCAGGGTGATCTCCAGGCGACCGGCGGGCCTGGAGTCCAGGCCCGCGAGGACAAAACCCTCTTCCAGGCCCAGAGCCTCAAGCCCCCGCGCCATAGCCGCCACGCGCAGCGCAGCGCCCCGCGCGGCCTCTGGCCGAAGGACGGCCGGCGGGGACCCGGTGCCGAGGGTTAGGGTGATCTCCAGGGCCGGCCCGTCCGCACCCGAAGCCAGAAGCACAGTCAGCAGGCGGCCCAGGGGCGACTCCTGCTCCCGCGCCGCGCGCGCCAGCGCTCCCTCAAAAAACACCGCATCCCCCTCTAGGCGCATCTGGGTGCCCCCGTGGCTCCGCTCGGCTGGGCCCAGGCCTGGCACCTGCGCCCGGAAGACGGCCTCCAGAGCCTCCAAGCGCTGTGGGACGTCCCCCCGGCCCTTGTCCTGCCCGCCCCCGACCCCTGTTGGCAGAGGCGGACCCTCAGCTTCCGCGCCTTCCTCAGACGGCGAGAGTGGCAGGGCCAAGGCGTCCTCTAGGGACTGGGCCACCGCCCCGGCCTTGCCCGTGTCCAGGCGTGTGAGCGTGTTTAGGAACACAAAAAAGGCCAGCAGGATGACGAACAGCGCCAAGATCATATACTGCTGCGCGGGGCTCTGCGGCATGGTCTGACTAGGATAACACCGCGAGGGGCAGAGCGTCTATGAGGTCCGGCGCGACAAGGCCGGGGCCCAAGGCCTGGCCCGCCCGTCCGTGGAGGAAGGCCCCCGCACAGGCAGCGTGGAAGGGGTCCATGCCCTGGGCCATGAGGCCGGCGATAACGCCCGCGAGCACATCTCCGGAGCCCGCAGTCGCCAGGTGGGGCGTGCCGGTGGTGTTCACCACGGGCGTCTGGCCGGGCGCGGCGATGGTTGTGTCCGGCCCCTTGAGCAGCACAACACAGCCTGCGCGGTCGGCGGCCCCTTGGGCCTGCTCCACCTTAGAGCCAGGAAGAGGGCCAAACAGGCGCCGGGCCTCGCCCTCATGCGGTGTGAGGACGCAAGCCGGGTGGAGGGCGCACAAGAAGCGCTCTGGTTCGTTTTCACAGTACGTCAGGGCATCTGCGTCCAATACGGCGGGCTTGCCCGTGGCCAGGAGGGGCAGAGCGCACCGGGCCATGTCCCCGGCGCCGGGGCCTATGAGACATACGTTACGCCTTGCGTCGGCAATATGGACGGCGGGGTCATCCCCCAAGGTCTCATAGAGAATATGTGGCGGCAAGGTGGTGCGATAGACCTGCGCCGCGCGGGGTGCGGACACCACGCTCACCAGCCCTGCGCCAGAGCGAGCAGAAGCGGCGGCGGCCAGGCGGGCCGCGCCCGTCATCTGGGCCCCGCCAAAAATCACCACGTACCCCCGGTCATACTTATGCCCGCCGGGTGCCGGGGACGGCAGGGCCCACAAGTCTGGGCCGTTCTCCCGCGCGGCGGCGTGGGGCGTGGGAATGCCGATGTTAGCCACCTCCACCGCGCCGCAGAGCGCAGAGCCGGGATGCAGAACGTGCCCCAGCTTCTTGGCCGCAAAGGTGACCGTCCGTTCGGCGGGCAGGGTTCCTGGGTCCGCCGCCCCGGTGGCCCCGTCCACCCCGCTGGGGATGTCCACGGCCAAGACCGCGCTCCCCGCCGCGCGGGCCCTTTGCAGTGCGGACCGCACCGGACCGGACAAAGGCCTGGCCAGGCCCGTGCCGAACAGGGCGTCCAGGACCAGAGTTTCGGGCGTGAAGACGGCGGCCTCCAGCGCGTCCAGGCCAAAAACCTCCACGGGCCAACAGGCCTCAGCCAAGAGGCGCGCGGCGATGCGGCCGTCTCCGCCGTTGTTGCCTGGCCCGGCCAAGACGCAAACCGGTCGTACCGCAAAATTGCGCACCACGCCGTCGCGCACGGCCCGTCCGGCCCGCTCCATCAAAACGCCCTGCGGCGTGCCGGCGGCGATGGTGGCGGCGTCTGCGGCGGCCATCTGGGCGGGGGTGAGCAGCGGCCTCATGCGACCAGCATAGCCCAGTCACACGGCTTTTGCATGTCGGGCTGTGACCTCTGGGGCGTAATAGGCGTCAAAGCACGCGGCCAAGAGGCGGGTGAAGGGCCTCCCCGCCTGTGTCACGCGCACCCCCGCGCCCACGCGCGCGGCCAGGCCGTCGGCCACAAGCTCCTCCAGGCGGGCTGCGTGGGCCAAGCCTGCGTCCACCGCCGCGCCGGTGCACATGACCTCCTCTATCACGGCGGCGCGCGTCTGGTCCTCTGGGTGCAACACACACCCCCGTGCCACGGGCAGATCTCCGCCCTCCACAGCGCGGGCCCAGGAGGCCATGTCGGGTGTGTTTTGCTGATACGCGCCGGGCAGGGCACTGATGGCCGAGGGGCCAAAGCCCAGCAGCACCCGCGCGGCGTCCTCCGTGTAGCCCTGGAAGTTGCGGCGCATGCGCCCCGCGCGGAAGGCCGCGTGCAGGGCGTCCCCCGGCGCGGCGAAGTGGTCTATGCCGATGGGCGTGTAGCCGCGCTCTGCCAAAACTGCCTCCACCGCCCGGGCCATGGCGAACCGCGCCTCGCGCCCCGGCAGGCCATGAGGCTCCAGCAGTTTTTGGTGACGCTTCATCCATGGCACGTGGGCATAGGCAAAGACGGCCAGGCGGCTGGGGGCCAAATCCGCCGCGCGGTGCGCTGTGGCTGCCACGCTGTCCGGCGTCTGCCCCGGAAGACCCACCATCAGGTCAACGTTGATCGCTTCTATGGTCTCCATCCGCAGGGCGCGGACCTGGTCTTGCACCATGGCAAAGGGCTGCACCCGCCCTGTGGCGGCCTGCACCTGGGTGTTAAAGTCCTGTACCCCCAGGCTCACGCGCGTGAAGCCCAGGCGCGCCAGGCCCCGGATGTAGGCTGCGTCCAGCAAGCGCGGGTCGCACTCCATGGCGACTGTCGTGTCCCCCTGGCGGGTGAACGCGGACTGCAAAGCGGCCATAACCTGCGCTAGCGCGGGCAGAGGCAGGATGTTAGGCGTTCCGCCGCCGAGGTGGATATGGCTTACGGGCAGGCCCCGGGGCACAAGGGCGGCCACGCGTTCTATCTCTCTGATAAGCAGGGGCACAAAGCGCGCCACCGGCCCGTCGCCGCGCACGGCCTGCGTGTGACAGCCGCAGTACAGGCACAGGCCACGGCAAAAGGGCACGTGGACATACACGCTCACCGGCGCGTCGGGCAGGGCGGCCAAACGGGCGGCGGCCTGCTCTTGCGTGGGCGCATCGCGGAAAAAGGGCGCAGGCGGATAGCTGGTGTAGCGCGGGGCAGGGCGGTCGTACTTGGCAAGAAGGGCGGGCAGGTCCATGGATACGAGTATGCACCCCTGCCGCCGCCAGGGCCAGGGCGCGCGGGTGCGCCCGGCGGGCCGGTCTGGCATGGGGTCTGGCATGTGGGGTCTGGCTCTTGGGCACTGGGGGAAAGGCCCCCACCCGCTCCAGGCGCCCCTACCTCATAGGCGCACAAGGTCAGCAAACGGTGGCCACCGCGTCCTCACTGCCTCTATGCGGGAACATACGAGGAACAAGAGCCCCTGTCAAGGAATATTTTCATTTTTGTTGTGTCCGGGGTGCTTTCCGCTGCGGGGTATATGGGGTAGGCTGCCCCCCACCAGCAGGGGGCCGGGCGGCCGCTCGCGTGCATGCACGCGGGAGGAAAGTCCGGGCTTGACGGGAGAACGGCGCCGGGTAACCCCCGGGGGGCGCGAGCCCACGGAGAGTGCAGCAGAAAGGACACCGCCTGCGGGCCAAAGGCCCAGGGGTAAGGGTGAAAAGGTGCGGTAAGAGCGCACCGCGCCCCCGGCAACGGGGGCGGCGATGGCAAACCCCGCCGCAAGCGAGGCCAAATAGGGGGGGCGTATGTGGCGGTCTTCCGCGCCCACTGCCCCCCGGGTGGGCCGCGATGAGGGCTCCGGGCGACCGGGCCCGAGAGAGGAATGGCCGCCCCCCGCCCCCGGGCGGGGACAGAACCCGGCTTACAGGCCCCCTGCTGGACCGGGCCCGTGCCAACCAGCCGGCGCGGCTTAGTCTCCGCCTCTGCTGCTTGTGTCCTGGGTCATCCAGCTCCGGATGACCGACACGGCCTCGTTGGGGTAGTTCTGGACGATTTCCTCCACCTTCTTCAGGGCAGAGGCCTTCACCTTCCCCTCCACGCCGGCAATGTTGATGAGGCTTTCCTCCGGCTCCTCCTCCTCCTCGGGGGGCGGGGTCTCTTCAATCGGGGGCAGGGCCTGCAGGGGCTGCACCGCCGCCAGAAGATCTGCCTCTGATTCCTCCTCCGGCAAGGCCCCTTCGGCGGAGACCAGGCGGGTGATCATCGGCTGGACCACGAGGAGAACCACCAAAATCGCCACCACAGCAAGTATGGCGCTGTTCAGAGGGCCGGAGATGTCCTGCCAGGTCAGGCCCGTGCCCAGTATCCCGGCTTCCGCCTCTGCCGCATCGGTGATGGATAAGGTGGCCAGGCGCATGTTCACAACCTCCAGGACGTCCCCCCGCGACTCATCAAACCCGATGGCTGAACGCACCAGCGCTCCAATACGCTCCAGCTCTTCCTCTGAGCGCGGCGCGTACGTTGGCTCCCTCTGTCCATCGGCGGGCGGGAGATAGTTCCCGTCCACCAAAACAGAAACGGACAGGCGCTTGACCTGGCCCCCCTCGTTCACTGTGGAGCGGACAGTCTTTGAGATCTCAAAGTTCGTCACCTCCTCCGTCCGGGCGTTCTCTGATCCCGGGAGGCCACCGCCCGGGCCGTCTGGAGTGCCCAGACCCGGCAGGTTGTTCGCCACAGAGACTTCCACGCGCGGCGCTGTTAGCTCTTTGCCCGTTTCTTGCGTTGTCTGGGCAGAGCGCACAACCTGGCCCTCGGGGTCGTATATCTCTTCCTGCGTGCGCACGCGGTCAAAGCTCATCTCCACCGTCACCTGCGCGTCCACCTTGTCAAAGCCCACCACGCGCCCCACGATGTCCCGCACCTTCCGGGCCAACTCGTCCTCATACGCCCGCCGGGCTTCTTCGGCGCGGTAGGCCGTGACAGCGTCCGACCCGCCCTCGCGCCCCTCGGCCAGGACGGTATTGTTCGTGTCCGCCACCGTCACGGCCTCGGGCGCCATGTCCCGCACAGCCCCCGCCACGAGGTTTTGGATGGTCCGGGCCTGATCCGCCGTGAGGCGCATCCCAGGCTGTGCCTCCACCAGGACGCTGGCCTTGGCCCGCGTGCGCTCCCGCGAGAACAGCTCCCGCTTGGGCAGCACAAGGTGCACCCGCGCCGCCCGCACGGCGTCCAGAGAGCCGATGGTCCAGGCCAACTCGCCCTCAAGGGCGCGGACCTGGCGGATGTTCTGCACAAACTCCGTCTCGCCAAAGCTCTGGCGCTCATCAAACAGGGCATAGCCCATGGAGGCCCCGCCGTCAGGCAGGCCCTTCTCCGCCAGGAGCATCCGCGCCCGACCCACGACAGAGGCCGAGACCATTACCCGCGCTCCATCAGCAGAGATCTGATAGGGTATGCCCGCCTCCTCCAGCGCGCCGGCGACGGCGGAAGAGTCGTTGGGGGTGAGGTCGGTATAGAGAAGCTGCAGACCCGGTTCCGATATGCGCAGCATGACAAACGCGAAGAACATGAGCATCCCCAGAACAATCGCCGCCATAACGGCCAAGCGCATGGGGCCAAACTGCCTGAGGGTGTCTAGAAAACTGTTCATCGGGGCGCAACTTTAGCGCGTTTTGCGCGGCGGGGCTAGGCGGGGCGTGCGGCCCTGCCATTTCGGCCCTTCTGCTACCGCCCGCTGGGGGTCAGCGCGCCAAAGACGCGGGCGCGGGCCATTGATGCATGATGTTCCCTTGGTCTCCTGGATTGAAAACTGGCGGCTCAGCACTTTCCCTGATATGATTATAGAAAGGGGTCTTTGGGAGCTTTGCGCATGGGAAACGTTCTGGGGTGGGTTTTGAATCCAGGGGGTGCCGCGGCCGATGCCTTGGTGCCTTTGTCCCAGCATACACACAGTTTGATGCGGTCTATTGACCGCGCCCAGGACACGGTGCATTCTTACCTGGGCGATCCGGAGGCTTTTGACGCGGCCCATAAGGCTGCGCGTGCGCAGAACAAGATAAAGCCTGCTGTGCTTGCCGACGGACAGGCTGCGGACCCCTATGTGCTGCCGGACCATAAGAACAATCCGGGGTGCCGTGGTTTTTTATGTCCTTAAATAAGGACTACCGCAACAAATCGTTCACCGCCGTTTTGGCCCGCGTCTGGGCGTCCACGCGCTTGACGATGACCGCGCACGCCAGGCTCGGGCCGCCGGCCGGGTCGGGCAGGGCTCCGGGCACGACGACGGCGTAGGGCGGCACGCGGCCCCGGGTGACCTCCCCGGTCGCCCTGTCCACGATCTTGGTGGACGCGCCCAGGAACACCCCCATGGACAGGACCGCGCCCTCGCCCACGATGACGCCCTCGGCCACCTCGCTCCGTGCGCCGACGAACACGTTGTCCTCTATGATCACCGGGGCGGCCTGGAGCGGCTCCAGCACCCCGCCGATCCCGGCGCCGCCGGAGATGTGGCAGTTCGCGCCGATCTGGGCGCAGGAGCCCACGGTGGCCCAGGTGTCCACCATGGTGCCGGGGCCGACGCGGGCCCCGATGTTCACGAAGCTGGGCATAAGGACCGCGCCGGGCGCGATGTGCGCCCCCCGGCGCACGACGGCACCGGGCACGGCGCGAAAAGCGGCTCCCTCAAACTCTTGCGGCCCCCAAGCGGCCCACTTCAGGGGCACCTTGTCCCACCCGCCGGCCATGGGGCGGCTCTCCTCCAGGCGGAAGGACAGGAGCACGGCCTTCTTCAGCCACGCGTGCACCACCCAGGCTTGGCCCTGCTTTTCCGCCACGCGCAAAGACCCGTCGTCCAGGCCCGCAATCGCGGCCTCCACGGCGTCCCGAGCGGGGCCCTGCGTGGCGGGGGTGAGCGCCTCCCGCCCCTCCCACGCGGCCTCAACGGCGGATTTCAGGTCAGATAGAGGGAAAGAAGGGGGGTGTAAATGCATTGCTTCGTATGATATATCTCCGGAACGCTATGTAGGAGGTGGCATATCATGGAAGAAGCAGACACGGCAATCCAGGCTTTAGCAAAAAAACTGGAGGCGGACATAATCATCTATAGCGGGCCCATTTTCCGAGGGGGAGCCCATGAGATGGCAAAAATCACTGACGGACCAAGGGCTAAGACTGTACTGTTGGCCTTATGTACGCAGGGGGGAGACCCAGACGCTGCCTTTAAGATCGCGAGGATGTTGCAGAATCGGTATAAAAAGGTTATCCTATACGTGTATGGGTATTGCAAGAGTGCGGGAACCTTTTTGGCCATTGGTTCGGATGAAATTATGATGGAGGAAATGGCGGAGTTTGGACCGCTTGACGTGCAGTTGAAGGACAAGGACGAGATTGCCAGGTTCGGTTCTGGTCTCAACATACCAGAATCTATCCTTTTCTTGAGAGAGAGAGTTGAGTCATTTTTTAGAGATATGGTTATGGAACTAACAAACGGTGCAGGTATATCAACGAAAATGGCTGCGGATGTAGCGTCTATAATGGCAATACAGTTTGTTGCTCCGATAATGTCACAGATTAACCCTGTTCGCCTTGGTGAAACACAGAGAGCTATAAATATTGCTTACGCATACGGAGACAGATTGGCGAAGTCGGGAAGAGGAAACTTAAAGAAAAAAGAGGAGTCTCTTCTTATGTTGGTAGGCGGATACCCCGATCATGGCTTCGTCATAGATTATGGGGAGGCGCTAGAGATATTTAGAAATGTGAAAAAACCAATAAGAGAGATTGAGTGCATCGCTAAAGTATACGAGGAGTGCTTAACATATCCAGGAGAGACTGTAATTAGAAAAATATATGGCCTAGAAGCAGAGAAAGGGGGAAATTGTCATGATGTATCTCATAAGTCCGAGTCTTATCAAGAAGAGGGAGGAGTTCGAGAGGAAAAAGGACCAGGAGACGATGCGCATATTGCGCAGGCTAGCGGAGATAAAAGGACGCGAAAAACTGCCGACATTATCCCGGTTGGGAGATAAGAGTTAGTCTTCCTCGCGCGGCGTCAATGGCGGTCTGTAGGTCCTGGGTCATGCCCTGCGTTGTACACCATGGCCGGGGGCGGGGGTACCCCAGTCGGCTATTCCACCAGATCTATCGCATTCGTCAGAGTCAGGGCCTTGCCCGAGACGTTGTCCCGCACGATCACCTCCGCCGTGTAGGTGCCCAGGGGGTCGTCGGGCACAAACTCTATGTCTAAGTGTCCTCTGGCGGACCAGGCGTCAAAGCGCCGCACAATCGGTCCTCCCCGCGTGGCCTCAATGTCCTTGAACTCCCCATAGACCCGTCCGTCCGGATAGAGCAGCCGGACACTATAGGTCACATCGGCAGAGAATCTGTCGTCCAGGCCCATGCCCGAGGTGATCAGGTGGGCCGTCACCACGTCCCCTCGCCGGGCCGTCTTGAGGGGCCTTATCCCCAGCCCCGCGTAGGAGGGGGCCTCCACGGCCTTGGCTATCTCTCTCGCGTCCACAATGGCCAGGAGGGCCGAGAAGTCCCCGTCGTGGACGGGCAGGCGGGCGGCGGCCTTGTTCTTCTCGTACGCGGCCCACACCTCGTCCAGGGCCCGGCGGAGGTCCCCCGTGGCCGCCTCCCGCCGCTGGGCCACGGCCCGCTCCACAACGGCATAGCGCATGTTGGACCCCAAGGACCACTGCGCCGACCGCCGCATCACCATGTCGTAGAGGTCGTTACCCGTCCGGGGCGAGGCGGGGTCCAGGACGTCCAAGATCCTGTCCACATACCGCGCATCCCCGCTGGCAAAGGTGGCGCCCCAGTACATGTCCAGGTCGCAGGCGCGCAGGGCGGGGACGTCCAAAGAGGGCGCGTCGGCCTTGGCCTCGGCCATGAGCGCCGCGTAGGACGGCGGGGCCTTGTCCTCTATTCCCGCCGCCACGAGAGCCAGAGCCGCTGCGCGCTTTGTGTCCTCGGAGAGGACATCAATGAGCCAACCCCCCACCTTGTCCGGGTTCTGCGCGAAGATGGGGGCCAAGAAGCCCATGACCATGGCGTAGCGACAGGAGGTGTAGCCGGGCCGGGGCGTGATGGTTGCGTCGTGGGCGCTGTCGTCATTCTTCTCCCATTCCCATATGGTGCCTTGGTCCAGATACGCCAGAAAGTCCGGCACGCTCCCCACATCCTTGCGGGCGTGGTACGCCATCATCCAGTGGCCCCACTTCAGGTCATCGGGCGTGGGCTCCCTATCCCCGGCCAGGGTCGGCAGGGGCAGGAGGAGCAGAATGAGGAACAAGCCCAGGCGCACGGGGTCACGCTACCGCCCCACCGCTGTGCGCGCAAGACCGTCATGCGGCGGGGCGGTGCCCCTCCAGGCGTCCGCCGGCCATGGTCTCCACCCGGTCCATCTGGGTCGCCAGAGCCGGGTTATGCGTCGCGATGACAGCCGCGAGCCCCCGCGCCCGGACCTGCTCTACCAAAACCTGGAGCACCCGCGCGGCGGTGTCTGGGTCCAGGTTCCCCGTGGGCTCGTCCGCGAGGAGCAGGGCCGGGGCGTTGGCCAGAGCGCGGGCGATGGCCACCCGCTGCGCCTGCCCGCCCGAGAGCTGTGCCGGGCGGTGCCCCGCGCGGTCCGCCAGACCGAACGAGCCCAAGAGGTCCATGGCTTTATCCAGGGCCGCCCGGCGGGGCGCGCCGGCGATCATCTGGGCCAGGGCTATGTTTTCCGCCGCCGTGAACTCCGGCAATAGGTGGTGAAACTGATAGACAAAGCCGATGGTACTGCGGCGCAGGCGCGTGGCCGCCCGGTCCGTGAGGCCCGTGACGGTCTGCCCAGCTATAACCAGGTGGCCCGCGTCTGGGCGCTCCAAGAGGCCCAGGATGTGCAAGAGGGTGGACTTCCCTGCGCCGGAGGCTCCCATGAGGGCCACCATCTCCCCCCGCCGGAGGGTGAGGTCCACGCCCCGCAGGACCTCCACAGGCCGGTCGCCCTGGGTGTAGGCCTTGGCCACCCCCTGCGCGCCCAGAACAACAGGGTCTTCTCGCACGGCGCCTACTCCCACTCTATCGTCCCAGGGGGCTTGGAGGTGACGTCGTACACCACGCGGCCCACGCCCCGGACCTCTCCCACGATGCGCCCCGCGACGCGGGTCAGGAACGCCGGGTCAAAGGGGTAGACGTCTGCGGTCATCCCGTCCCGGCCCGTGACGGCGCGTAAGGCCACAACGGAGTCATAGCTCCGCGCGTCGCCCATGACCCCCACGGACCGGACCGGCAGGAGCACCGCGAACGCCTGCCATATGGCGTCGTACAGCCCGGCGGCGCGGATTTCCTCCAGGAAGATCGCGTCCGCGCGGCGCAAGATGGCCAGTTTCTCGGCGCTCACCGCCCCCGGTATGCGGATGGCCAGGCCCGGGCCGGGGAAGGGGTGGCGGGCAACCATCGCCTCGGGCATCCCCAGGGTGCGGCCCAGGGCGCGGACCTCATCCTTAAACAGCTCTCGCAGCGGCTCTACCAGGCGCATGTTCATGCGCTCGGGCAGGCCGCCGACATTGTGGTGGGACTTGATGGTGACAGACGGCCCGCCCAGGGGGGAGACGCTCTCTATCACGTCCGGATAGAGCGTGCCCTGCGCCAGGAAAGCCGCCCCCCCGGCCCGCGCGGCCACGCGCTCAAAAGTGTCTATGAACAGGCCCCCGATAGCTTTGCGCTTGGCCTCCGGATCCGCCACGCCGTCCAGCGCGCCCAGGAACGCGTCCGAGGCATCCTCATGGATAAGGGGGATGTGATAGTGCCCGCGGAACAGGTCCACAACCTCGTCGCTCTCTCCCTCCCGCATGAGGCCCGTGTCCACGTAGATGCACGTCAGCTGCTCCCCTATGGCCTCATGCAGCAGGACAGCCGTCACGGCGCTGTCCACCCCGCCGGACAGTCCGCAGATGACCTTCTCCCCGCCCACCTGGGCCCGGATACGCTCTATGGCCTCCGCGCGGAAGGCCGCCATGGTCCAGTCGCCGCCGCAGCCGCATATGGCGTGGGTGAAGTTCCGCAGGAGCGCCGCGCCGCAGGGTGTGTGCACGACCTCTGGATGGAACTGCACGCCGTATATCTGCCGGCCTTCGTCTGCGATGGCGGCGCACGGCGCGCCCCCGGACGTGGCCAAAACGGCGAAGCCCGGCGGGGGGGCGACCACGTGGTCCCCGTGGCTCATCCACACCTGCTCCCGCAGAGCCAGGCCCTCCAGCAGCGGGCTCCCGCCGCAAATGTCCAGCCAGGCGTGCCCAAACTCCCGCCGCGCGCCTGGCTCTACGCGCCCGCCTAGCGCCTGGGCCAGAAGCTGCTGCCCATAACAGATGCCCAGGACCGGCACGCCCGTATCCAGCACAACCTGGGGCAGAGCGGGCGCGCCGTCCTCTCGCACGCTCGACGGGCCGCCGGACAGGACGATGCCTTTCGGCGCGAACGTCGCTAGGCCCTGGGCCTTAAAGTGCGGCCATATCTCGCAGTACACCCCGGACTCGCGCACCCGGCGGGCGATGAGCTGTGTCACCTGAGAGCCGAAGTCCAGGATGAGTATGCGGTCGTGGTGGGTCATGGGGCCTCCTGCTTGGTGCGGGCCCCGCTGGCGAGCCACAGGCCAGCAGCGATGATAACGGCTGCGCCTGCAACGGTCCAGGCGTCTGGAACCTCACCGAAGAACAGGGCCCCGAAGGCCACGCCCCAGAGAATCTGCGTGTAATGCACGGGCGAGACATAGGCCGCCGGGGCCGCAGCAAAGGCGCGGGAGACGGTCAGAATGCCGCCCACGCCGAACAGCCCTATGACCGCCACCCAGGGCAGGTCTGCGGGCACCAGGGCCAGGCCCCCAGGACCCCCGGCCAGCAGAGGTAGCAGTGCCAGACTCAGAATATGGCGGTATATGGCCGTGCCCAAGGTGGTTTGGTTTGCCTGCCCTATGTGCCGGGTCAGGACATAGCCCAGAGCGAAGAACCCCGCAGAACCCAGGGCCGCGAGTGCGGGCCAAGAGATTGGCACCAGGCCGGGCCGCAGGACGATAAGGACCCCGGCAAAGCCCACCGCGCTGGCCGCCCAGGCCGCTGGACGGGGTCGCTCCCCCGTCAGAACGGCGGACAGAGCCTTGGCGCAAAAGGGCTGAACAAAGACCAGAGCGTAGGCCGTGGCCAGGGGCAGGCTCATGAAGGCGTATATGGTCAGGAGGCCCGAGATCGCCAGGGCCAAACCACGGGCCCACTGGAGTCCCTGGTAGGGGGTGCGAAAGGTCTGGGCCAGCCCTCCCAGCCGCGGGGACAGGGCCAAGAGGGCCGCCAGACCCGCCACAGAAACCCAAAACGCCACGGCCACGGGCGGACGGCCCTCCAGGGCGTGGACGAGGGCGTCTCCCACAGTCCAGAGGGTAAACCCCACGAACGCCAAGGCCATATGAGGAAGGGGGACCCCCGCCCCCGCACTCACGAGGCTGCTCCCCTCTTGGCCTCTTCTGGCGTGGCCTGCCCAGCGGCGACAACACCTTCCCGTATGGCGCGGCCCCGGGACACCAGGTCATAGAGCGCCTGCCCGTCCCCGGACTCTATCGCCGTCCGCGCGGCGGCCAGGTCCGTCTCAAACCGGTCCAAGACCTCCAGGGCGGCCCAACGATTCGCCAGAAAAATGTCCCGCCACATGGTGGGGTCCGACGCGGCGATGCGCGTAAAGTCCCGAAATCCCCCTGCAGCATACCGCACGACCTCCTCGCGCAGGTCTGCGGACAGGTGCGCCGCCGTGCCCACAATGGTGGAGGCGATGAGCTGCGGCAGGTGGGACGTCATGGCCAGGACAAGGTCATGCCGCTCTGAGTCCATGAAGGCCAGGCGCGCGCCGCATGCCTCCCACAAAGCCGTCACGGCCTCCACAGCGCGGATGGGAGTCTCCGGCGCGGGGGTCAGGACCACCCACCTCTCTGCAAACAGCTCCGCAAAGCCAGCGGCGGGGCCAGATTTCTCCGTTCCCGCCACGGGGTGCCCGGGGACAAAGGTCGCGTGCGCGGGGATGTGCGGGGTCACGGCCTCCACCACGGCCCGCTTGACGGAGCCGGTGTCCGTGACGATCGCGCCTGGGGCCAGGTGCGGGCCTATGGCCGCGGCGACTGCGCCCATCTGCCCCACGGGGACGGCCAGGACGACCATATCCGCCCCGCGCACGGCCCGGGCCGGGTCTGTGTACGCCGCGTCCGCCAGGGCGAGGTCTATCACCTCCCGGCACCGCTCCGGCGTGGCTTCCAGCGCAACGATGCTGCCCGCGAGGCCACGCGCCCGCGCTGCCCGCGCCAGGGAGGAGCCAATCAGGCCCACGCCCGCTATGGTGATGTTGTGGGTCATAAGTTCTACACCTAGCGCCTCCGCGCGTTTCGGTACAGGTCTCTTGTTTTGCGCTGTCGGCGGCTTGGCGCGCCCAGATCTGCCAGGGAGAGCCAACGAGAGCGCACCCACACAACGCTGGAACGGCCTTATGCGCAAACCAAGAGCACGCACCGCCTAGATACAGCACAGAGACATCAGCTTTTTTTGGTGTCACGCAGGCGCAAGAGTATAGCTCCGAGTCCAGCGGACTCCACAGTGCGCACGCGCCCGGCCAGGTCCGGGGTCTCCAGCCACAGGGGGACCTCCCGCGCCAGGTCCCCGCTGCGGCCCGTGATGATAAGGGCCCTTTTCGCAGAGGTGTGGGCCAAGAGGCGGGTCAGGGCGGCGTGCGCCTGGTCCAAGGTCATGCCGTGTAGGTCCAGGCGGGCCAGGGGCGGCTCTGCCGCGCACGCACGCGGGCGCACACGCGGGGCGGACAGGGGCTCCACATCCGCCACCGCCCGCCGCCACAGGTCTGCGTCCGCCGGGTCCATGTGTGCGGTATACGCGCAATGGAAGTCTTGGAAAATGGGGCAATAGGCATAGATACCGACGGCGACGATGATCCCGTGCATCGGAGCGCCATAACGGGCCCGCCAAAAGGGCTGGGTGCCGGCGCGCCTGGCCTTGTGGGGGTATACACCTGTCAGTAACCACCTCCGGCGCGGTGCCGCGCTGCGGCCTAAGCCTCCTGGCCGTGGTCGGGCAGTTTAGTCCCGGCCCTATTCTGGGCACCTAAAGTTCCAATGGCGGAGCGTGGCAGGGTTTGCGTTGCTCCAGCCTGGCGCAGACAAGGTTTAGATGTTTTTGGGTGTGGACATGGGAGGCCGCCCTTGCGGAGATGCGCGCTACTCTGCCGCCACCTCCATCATAATCTCATTGCGGCGCATCCAGGGCAGGACCCATGGCGGGTTGTAAAAGGCGTACTTGGGGGGTCCGGTGGTACCGATGCCTTGGGACTCTATATGCTGCCTAAGCTCCGCCTCGTGTGTTCCCAAATTCTCGTCGCTGTGCGTGCCCGAAAAGCGGATGACGGCCCAGGTCGTCTCAGGAACGGCCTCCAAAGCAATATCGGGCGTGTTGGGCCTGGGCAGGGTGTCCATGGTGTAGGCCCGGGGCATCACGAAGCTGACAGCCCAGCCCCCGTCGCTGGGCTGCTGCTGCACTGGCGCGGTCATAGCCACCTTCGCCTGCAGGGCGTTGTTCCCAAAGATGTAGTCGGCCAAGGTGCGGAACCCGGCGTTGATGGCCTCTTTGCGGGGGCCCTGGACCTGCACTTGCGCCACGATCATGGGGGCGTAGCGCCGGATTTCTATGTTCCCCTGCGCGGCGATCACCGCATAGGCTGGCGTTTGGGTGGTGCTCATGACGGGGGGACTCCAGGCGAGGATCAAGGTGGAGATGCCCAAAAGCATATAGGGCGCGATGCGTGCGTGTCTCATCATGGTGTTACGTCCCGCAAAATGTCTGGTAGACCCGCCGGCTTGGAGGCGGCGGGGATTGGTAGCGCTCTAGGCCTGGGCGATCGGTATAGGGGTCTTGGAGCGCGGCGAGCAAGTCGTGCAAGGGCTGCATATCCCCGGCCGTTGCAGCGCCCAGGGCCTCCTCAACTATGTGGTTGCGTGGGATGATGCGCGGGTTGTTGGTCCGCATGGGGCACGGCCCGCCGTCGCGCGCGCGCCGCGTCTGCCACCGTGTATACCAGCCCCGGAAGGCCGGGTGGTCGTACGGCGCTGTTGGTGCCACGAGCAGGCCGGGCCGGGAGAGGTCGCGGAAAGTTTTGGTAAAGTCGGTCCCGCTTGTCTGCATCCAACGCAGAAGGTCGCCGATGAGCGCTGCATCTCCGTCTTGTGCGTCCGCAAGGCCTATCTTGGCCCGCATCATGGCCAGCCACTTGCCTTGGAAAACACCGGCAAAGGTCTCCACAACCTCCCTGGCCTTGACCACGGCCCTTTTGGTGTCCTCGTCGATCAGGGGCAAGAGCGCCTCGGCCAGCCGCGCGATGTTCCACTGCGCGATGTGCGGCTGTTTCGCATAGGCATAGCGCCCGGCGTGGTCAATGGAGCTGAACACCGTCTGCGGGTTGTAGGCGTCCATGAAGGCGCAGGGGCCATAGTCGATGGTCTCCCCGGATAAGGTCATGTTGTCCGTGTTCATGACGCCGTGGATGAACCCGACGCGCATCCACTCCACGATCAGGCTGGCCTGCCGCGCGATCACCGCGTGGAGCAGGCCCTCGGCCTGGCTCTTGCTGCACGCCAGCTCCGGGTCATGGCGCGCGATGGTATGGCTGAGCAGCGCGCGCAGCACGCTGGGGTCGTCCTGCATGGCGGCATACTGAAACGTCCCGACACGGATGTGGGAGCGCGCCACGCGCGTAAGCACAGCCCCATCCAAGGGCTCGTCCCGGTGCACGGCCTGCCCCGTCGTGGCCACGGCCAGGGCGCGCGTTGTGGGAATGCCCAGCGCGTGCAGCGCCTCCGATATCACATACTCGCGCAGCATGGGGCCCAGCGCCGCGCGGCCGTCCCCGCCGCGGGAATACGGCGTGCGGCCCGATCCCTTGAACTGGATGTCCCAGCGCCGGCCGTCCGGGGCTATATGCTCCCCCCACATCAGGGCCCGCCCATCGCCCAGCATGGTGAAATGACCAAACTGGTGGCCCGCATAGGCCTGGGCGTAGGGCGCAGCGCCCTTGGGCAGGGCATTGCCCGCAAACATGGCGGCCTGCTCCTCGGCGCTCAGGCCATCAAAATCCAGGCCCAGGAACTGCGCCAGATCCCGGTTGAGGATCACCACCCGGGGCGCGGGCGCGGGCTCCGGGTTCAGGTGCGCATACAGGCACGGGGGCAGGTCCGTGTACGTTGTATCAAAGGTGAGGCCGTGCGTGGGCATAAGGCTAATGAAACGCCTTGATCGCGTGCTCTTGCAGCGCCTTTAGGGGGATGACCTCCAGGGCCGACTGGTCGCAGGCCTCCAGGATCACCGGCGGGGCCGCGCCCTGCTCCCAGGCCTCCCGCCAGCGCACGGCGCACAGGCACCAGCGGTCGCCGGGCTTGAGGCCGGGGAAGTCCATTTCCGGCCTGGGGGTCGACAGATCGTTGCCCTGCGCCTTCGTGAAGGCCAGGAACTCCGCAGTCATCTGCGCGCACACCACGTGTCGACCCCGATCGGTTTCATCCGTATGGCAGTACCCATCGCGGAAATAGCCCGCCCTGGGCGCCAAGCAGCAGGCCTCCAGCGGCTGGCCCAGGACATTGGTTTTGTGTGTTTGCATGAGCCCTCAGATAGGGCTCCCCCGCCCGATAGTCCATAAGCCAGCGTGCACAAAAGATTTAAGCCCGCATCACCGATGAGGCCAAAAACGCCGCGGCCCGCGCGCGTATGGCGTCCTTGTCTTGCGCGCTGCGGCGGTCCCAGTTTTTATAGACCAGGCCCATGCGCGGGTTGCCGCCCAGCGCGCCCCGGTTGCGGTCCAGGAAGTCCCAGTACAGCGTCGTAAAGGGGCAGCTCTTGGGGCTGTGCGCGCATCCGGCGCAGTAGTCCGACATGCGGTTGATGTACGCCCCGCCCGCCGCATAGGGCTTTGAGGCAAACACGCCCCCATCGGCATACAGCGCCATGCCCACGACGTTTGGGGCTTCCACCCACTCATACGCGTCGGCGTAGACCGCCAGGAACCAGTCCTGCACAGCGCGCGGCTCCAACCCCGCCAACAGCGCGAAGTTGCCCAAGACCATCAGGCGCTGGATGTGGTGGGCGTAGGCGTGCGCCCGCGTGTCGGCCACGCAGTGCGCCAGGCAGCGCATGTCCGTGTCCCCCGTCCAGTAGAACGCAGGCAGCGGGCGATCGGCACCCAGGGCGTTGGCCCCCGTGTAGTCCGGGCCCATGTGCCAGTACACCCCGCGCACAAACTCCCGCCAGCCCAGGATCTGGCGCACAAACCCCTCCACCGCCGCCAGGGGCGCGTGCCCGTCAGCCCAGGCTTGGGTCGCCGCGTCAATGGCCTCCATGGGGGCGAGCAGGCCCGCGTTGAGGTACAGTCCGATGTGCGCGTGAAACAACCACGGGTCGCCCGCGGCCATCGCGTCCTGGTAGACACCAAAGCGCGGCAGGCGCTCGTCCACGAACTGCGCCAGCGCGGCCCGGGCCGCTGGACGGGTCACCGCATAGGCAAAGGGCTCTAGGTTCCCAAAATGCCCAGAGAAGCGCCGCGCGACCATGTCCAGGACCCCGCGCGTTGTCGCATCAGGCACCTGCTCGAAAGGACGCGGCACGACTACATCGGGCGGCAAGGGCTTGCGGTTGTCCGCGTCAAAGTTCCAGCGCCCGCCGGCCGGCGCATCGCCCTCCATCAGAACATCGTGACGCCGGCGCATCTCCCGGTAGAAGTGCTCCATACGCAACTGCTTGCGCCCCTTGGCCCAGCGCGCGAAGTCCTCCGGAGCGCACAAAAAGCGTGCATCAGGCCGAATCTCGTCGGCCCAAGCGCGCATCTCGTCCAGCACCCGCCATTCACCCGGCGCGGTGGCCACAACCCGCGCAGCCTTGTGGCGCGCCCGCGCCCGGGCGATCTCCCCGGCCAGACTGCCTGTGTTCCCGGGCGCATCCAGGCGCATGTAGTCCACGCGCCAGCCGTCCGCCTTGAGCTCTTGCGCAAAGTGGCGCATCGCGGAAAAGACAAAGGCCAGCTTCTTCTTGTGGTGCGGGACGTAGCCCGCCTCGCCCGCGACCTCAGCCATGCACACCACGTCCCGGGCCCGGTCCCCGCCGCGCAGGGCCGCGATGTCCGGTGTCAGCTGGTCGCCCAGAACAACGCGTACAACCAAATCCTGTGCCCCATGAGACATCTGGGGACTCTACGGCATCTAGGATGGATTACCCAAGACGCCTAAAATAAAAAGCGTGCCCAGCTCGCCGAGCGGTAGCAGGACGCCAGCCGGAACCACATCGGCAACGCGAGAGATCGCAGTCGGCTCCCCACTGGCCTAACTGGCCACGATTATTGGCTCTTCCAGGGCGCGCATGAACGAGCATGCGGCCTGGGATTCGGCTGGCCGGGTATCTGGCCGTGCGCCGATCATCTCCCCCGTGCGCTGGAAGGTCAGGAGCATGAACCGTATGGCGCGCAGGGTTTTGGGCGGCTGGGCGGGCTTCACCCCTCGCGCGGGAGCCTTGAGCGGCAGGCGGCGCGCGTCCGGGTGCGTGGGCCCCGTCGCCGCAATGGCCGCCAGGCCCGCCGCGACCACGTGCTTGCATGGCCCCCAGTCCTCAATCGCCGGGCCCCACCTCCAGCCCCTCGGGGCCCGCCGTGATCTCCGCCAGGTAGGTGTGCGTGCCATGAACCTTGGCCACCACATCGGCGTCCGTGTGCAGCACAAGTTCTACCAGGTCTTGCGCAAAGTAGTCCTGCCCCCGGGCGAAGAACTTCGGACCCGCAAGGGCCAGCAGGGCATCGCGGGTCAGGGCAGTTTTGAGCGTCGGCACGGCGGGCGCAGCGTAGGCTGCTCCAGACTGCACAGGCAAGCGGGGTTTGGCACCCACTCTACCGGTGCTATTGCCCGCCCAGAGCCTCCCACGTCACGGCCGTGTTCGCGGCGATGTCCTGCGCGGCGGTGCGCCCGATGATCTCGTCCAACGCGGCGGGGGGCAGGCCGAAGCCCGGGCGCACGGAGCGCACGGCGTCCGGCGTGACGGCCTCTCCCTTGCGCAGGTCCCGCACGAAGTAGAGAGAGCGACGGAACTGCACGTTGCCCTTTTCGCTCTCCGTGCGCTCGTAGTTCGGGCGGCCCAGGGCCTCCCACGCGATGCGAGCGTCGCGCACCAGGGCCTTGAGTTCGGGAGGCTCCAAGGAAAACGCGTCGTCCGGTCCACCCCGGCTCCGGTCCAGGGTCACGTGCTTTTCAATCACGCATGCGCCGAGAGCCACGGAGGCCACGGCCGTGGCGGTGCCCAGGGTGTGGTCGGACAGGCCCACGGGCACGCCGAACCGCGCGGCCATGTCCGGGATGGTGGCGAGGTTATAGTCCCCCGGCGGGGCGGGATACCCGCTCACGCAGTGCAGGAGCACGACGTCCTTCGCCCCGCCCTTCCGCGCTGCGGCCAGGGCGGCGGCGATTTCGGCCTCGTTGGCCATGCCCGTGGAGATAATCAGGGGCTTGCCCGTGCGGGCGGCGCAGCGGATGAGGGGGGTGTCCACGGCCTCAAACGAGGCGATTTTGTATGCGGGCGCGTCCAGGCCCTCCAGGAGGTCCACCGCCGTGGGGTCAAAGGGGGAGGAAAAGATCGTGACGCCCGCAGCGCGCGCGTGGTCAAACAGGGGCGCGTGCCACTCCCACGGGGTGTAGGCCTTTTGGTAGAGGCTATAGAGCGTCTCCCCGTCCCACAGGCCGCCTTTGATTTGGAACTCCGGCCGGTCGGCGTCCAGGGTGATGGTGTCGGGCGTGTAGGTCTGCATCTTCACCGCGTCCGCCCCGGCCTCCGCCGCCATGTCTATGATGCGCTTCGCGTCGTCCAGGGAGCCGTTGTGGTTCGCGGACATCTCCGCAATCACATACGGCGACTCCCCCGGCCCGATGGCCCGGTCGGCGATGGTGAAGGTCACGATGTGTGCTCCTTTGCTAGAAGACCAAAGAGGACGACGTCCCGCCAGGCCGCGCCGTCCCAGTGCTGCGCACGGCGAACCCCCTCGCGCACAAAGCCCAGTTTGGCGTGCAGGGCAAGAGAGGGGGCGTTGCCCTCTATCATCTCCCCGATCACTTTGTGCAGACCAAGGGGCCTGAAGGCGTGGGCCAGGACTGCGCGGCCCAGACGCGTGCCCGTGCCCTTGGGCGCGCCGGGGGCGGCGTAAAAGCTCCACTCCGCCACGCGGGCCCCTGTGAGGTGCGCAAAGCCCCGGGGCACTCCACCTTCCTCATATAATAAGAGGTGGCGGTCGCGGGGGGCGCGGGCGAACCAGGCCCCGTGCTCCTGTGCGGTGATCTCGTGTCGGGTGAACATGGCCGCCCGGGTGGCCGGGTTGTTGCGCCAGGCCAGGATGGTGGCGAGGTCTTCAGGCTCCAGCGGGCGGATGGTTCCTGCGGTCATGCGCTCTCCAGGGCCTCTACCACGCGCTCCAGGCCTCGTCCATCCGTCACGGCCCCGGCTCTAGCGGCCATGGTGGCCAGGGCGGCTGGGCTGTCCCGGTAGTGCGCCAGGCGTGCGGGCAGGGCCGTTGGCGCGTCCACAATCTCCGCAGCGCCGGCGGCGGCAAGGGCCTGTGCGGCCTCGCGCTGATTGTCCGCGATGACCAAAGCCAGGGTTGGCAGGGCCAGGCAACACCGCTCCCAACTCGTGGAGCCCACGGCGCCGATGGCCAGGTCTGCGGCGGCCATCAGGCCGGCCATGTCCGGGGTGTCCACGACAAGGCGCGCGCCCAGGCGCTCGGTCTGTGCCCGCACGGCCCTAAGGTGCGGCGCTTCGGCGCCCATGACGACCGTCACGTCCAGGCTCAGGGGGCCGATGGCGTCCAGCACGGCCCCGGTGGCGTTGCCCTTATCCACCCCGCCCATGGTGACGAGGATGTGGCGCAAGGGCCCACCCCGCCGGGCCAGGGCCCCTTCGCGGGCTGCTGCGAACTCCGGCCGCAGGAGGGCGTGGTGCGGGCCGATGAGCAGGCGCGCCTCGGCGGGCACGAGGCCCTGATAGCCCTGCTCTGCTCGCCCCAAGTTCTGGTCCAAAAGGAGCGCACACGCGTGCGGCCGGTCGGCTAGGTCATCAATCGCCATGATGCGCGCAGCGTGGGGGGCCACCACGCGCTCCCACCGCGCGTCCAGGGCGTAGTGGTCCACGATGAGCCAGTCCGGTGGGTTGTGCGCCAAGGCCTGCGCCGTATGCTGCGCGTCCTCGGACCATGCGCAGCCCAGCCACCCCGCGTGCGCCGGGCCGTCGGCGTCCGGCTCCGTAATGGCCGGGGACAGGCGCGTAAGGGGGATGTCCTCAGCCCCCACCCAGTGACGGGACAGGAACGCGACCTCGTGCCCCCGCGCCGCCAGGGCCCGGGCCAGCGTCCGGCACCGCACCGCGTGGCCTGTGCCGATCTGGACGCTCGCGTCCACGCGAAACGCCAACCTCATGACGCGCGCAGGGCCTTGAACAGGGCCTCGGCCCGGGCCCAGTCCTCCTCCGTGTCAATGTCGCACACCCGGTGCGGGGGGAGGGGCAGGGCGATGGAGCCGGGCCCGTGGACAGGCTTTTGCGTGGCCCAGGCCGCCGCCCGGCCCCAGTAGAACGCCCCCGCGTCGTGGTAGAGCGGCTCCAGGTCCTGGGTGCGCGTGGTGGTGTGCTCCGGGTGACACGGGGCGACACGACCACCGTGTGTCAGGCGCAGGGCCCGCTGCACCGGGTGGGGGTAGGGCGCCACGGAAAAGGCGTAGTCCGCGTCCGGGTCGTCCTCCAGTGCCTTTTTGCCCGCCAGGAGGTCCCCCGGCGTGGTAAAGGCCGCCGTGGCGTAGAGGCAGCACAGCACCTCCGCCCCCGGCAGGGCACCCGCCGCGTGGCGCATGACGTCCAGGGTCGTGGCGTAGTCGTCCGCGATCTCCGCCGGGCGGTCCAGCGCCTCCGCCCCCGCTGCGCGGGCCGTTCGTGCAATCTCCGCGTCCTCGGTGGACACCACCACGCGGGCAAAGCACCCGGCGTCCAGCGCGGCCTGGATGGGCCAGGCGATCATGGGCCGCCCGGCAAAGTCCCGGATGTTCTTGCGCGGGATGCGCTTGGATCCCCCGCGGGCCGGAATGACGCAGATGTTCATGCTGCCTCCTCTCGTACAGCCTCTATCACGCGTGCCTGCTGCGCGTCCGTTAGGGTCGGGAACATGGGCAGGCTGATGGCCCCGGCGTAGTACGCCTCGGCCGCCGGGAAGTCCCCGGGCGCAAAGCCCATGGCGCGATAGTGCGGCTGCGTGTGGATGGGGATGTAGTGGACGTTCACGCCGATGTCCCGGGCGCGCAGGCCCTCGAGCACCGCGCGGCGGCGCGCCGTGTCGTCCAGGCGGATGACGTAGAGGTGCCAGGCGCTATCGGCCCCCGGGCGCTGCCACGGCGTGGCCAGGGGCAGGCCCGCGAGCGCAGCATCGTACCGCGCAGCAATCGTCCGCCGGCGCAGCATAATCACCCCAAGGCGCTCCAGCTGCGACGCGCCCAGCGCGGCCTGCATGTCCGTCATGCGGTGGTTAAAGCCCAGGGCGACCTGTTGGTAGCACCACGGCCCCTCCGGCGCGTGGGTCATGAGGCCCGGGTCCCGCGTGACGCCGTGGCTGCGCAGCAGGGCCATGCGCGCGGCCAGCGCGTCATCCCGTGTCAGGGCCGCGCCGCCCTCCCCCGTTGTGACGATCTTCACGGGGTGGAAGCTGAACACCGCGATGTCTGAATGCGCGCACGCGCCCACGGGCGCGCCGGCGTCCCGGGCCCCCACGGCGTGGGAGGCGTCCTCCAGCACGCGAAAGCCGTATTGCTGCGCCAGCGCGCCGATAGCGGCCATGTCGCACGGCTGGCCCGCGAAGTGCACGGGCACCACGACCTTGGGCGGGGCCTTGGCGGCCCGGAGCTTCGCCTCCAGCGCGTGCGGGCACATGTTGTAGGTCCGGGGGTCAATGTCCACGAAGTCCACGCGCGCGCCGCAGTACAGGCCGCAGTTCGCCGAGGCCACGAAGGAGTTGGGCGATGTCCACAGCGCATCCCCCGGCCCCAGGCCCAGGGCCAGGCAGGCCAAGTGCAGGGCGGAGGTGGCGCTGTTCGCGGCCACGGCGTGCTTGGCCCCGCACGCGGCGGCCAGCGCGACCTCAAAGCGCGGCACGGCGGGCCCCTGGGTCAGGAAGTCGCTGCGCAGCACGGCCTCCACCGCCGCGATGTCAGCCCGCGTTACCTCCTGCCGCCCGTAGGGGATAAAGCCCGTCACCGCGCCGTGGTCTTGGCCACAGCCGGCTTTGCGGGCGCAACCCCCGCCGCGCGGTTGTAGGCCACGATCTCCGGAACGGTCAGGAAGTGCGGGTTGGCCCCGGACTCATACGCAAAGCCCTGCGCCACCGGACGACCGCGCTCGCCCAGGGGGTTGGCGGCGTAGTCCAGGTCCGTGTCGTGGAACCGGATGGTGGGCTTGAGCACGAAGTGGTCGTCAAACTCCAGCGTCAGGTGCGAGTCGTCCGCGGGGCACATCGTCTCATGCAACTTCTCCCCCGGGCGGATGCCGATGACCTCGTGCGCCATGCCCGGCGCCATCGCCTGTGCCAGGTCCGTGATGCGCACCGACGGGATCTTGGGCACGAAGATCTCCCCGCCCTGCATCCGCGCGAAGTTCTTCAGGACAAAGTCCACGCCCTGCTGCAGCGTGATCCAAAACCGCGTCATGCGCGCGTCCGTGATGGGCAGCGATGCCGCGCCCTGCTCTATCAGCTTGCGGAAGAACGGCACCACAGACCCGCGCGAGCCCACGACATTCCCGTACCGCACGACCGAGAACAGCGGTCCGCACCCGCCGCCCATGTTGTTGGCCGCCACGAACAGCTTGTCCGAGGCCAGCTTCGTGGCGCCATACAGGTTGATCGGGTTTGCGGCCTTGTCCGTGGACAGGGCGATGATCTTTTGCACCCCGGCCTCCAGCGCCGCGCGGATGACGTTCTGCGCGCCGTGGATGTTGGTCTTGATGCACTCCATCGGGTTGTACTCCGCGGCCGGCACCTGCTTGAGCGCCGCGGCGTGGATGACGTAGTCCACGCCCTGCATCGCCCGGGCGATCCGGCACCGGTCGCGCACGTCCCCGATGAAGTAGCGCATGCACGGCGCGTTGAATTCCTGCGCCATCTCGTACTGCTTGAGCTCGTCGCGCGAGAAGATGATGAGGCGGCGGGGCTGGTAGCGCTCCAGGATCGTGCGGGTGTAGCACTTGCCGAACGAGCCGGTGCCGCCCGTGATCAAAATGGTCTTGTCCGTGAACATGGGTGGGCCCCTTCCCGCCTTGGTTGCGCGTCCTTCTATAGGCTATACCAGCCGCAGGGCCAAGCGGGAAATGGTAGGGGCAATGACCTGGGTATAGGTTCGGTCTATGTGTGCGAACAGGGAGGCGTAGGCCGACCACCCCGTGCGCGCCTGGGTCAGGGCGAAGGCCACGGCCTCCTCCGGGGCCTCAGGGCGGGCGACCTCGGCCACCTCGTCCCATGCGTCCACGCATCCTAGCCCCATCCCCGGCGTGCGCGCGATGCCATAGGCCCGGGCGTCTTCCACGAGGAGGACAGAGGGCTTCCTTGACCGCAGGAACGCTGCATGCCCATGGAGGCGGTAGCCAATATGCAGGTCTATGCCGTCATAGGCGGCCAGATTCTCCGCCGAGCCGTGGAGGTCCGCCACCTCGTACCCCAGGGCGCCCGCCGCCGCGCCCACGGCCAACGGGTGGGGCCCCGGCTTTGAGTGATACGCGCACAAGAGCCGCGCGCCCGGGAAGGCGCCCCTTATGCGCGCCAGGAGGTCCAGGGCCTGCGCCTGATAGCGTGGGTGGTGCCCTACCGTGAATGCAACGGAGCGCACCTCGGGCGGCGGAGCGAAAGAGCGGCCCAGGACGTCCGGGTCATAGAGCGCCATGTCCCCGCTGTAGACCGCCGGGACCCCGTGCCGCTCCAGTACCTCTACAATCAGGGCATCCCGGCACGGCAGGGGCCCCGTCCGGTCTGCGACGCCCTTCAGGAAGTCCAGGGTCTGCGGGCCGTGCACATGCTCGTCAAAGGCCGCCCGCCCTGGGAACGGCGCCTGGAACGAACAGCCCAGAGGGTGGATCGGCGGCGCCCCCGCCATGTCCCTCCACAGGCGGAACAACGTGGGGTAGGTGCCCTCGGCCACCGAGAACCCCGGCGCGATGACCGCTCGAACCTCCCCCTTCGCAAACCGGCCGTCCAGGGCCTCCTCCCGGAACAGCATGGCGTCCGGCGCAAACCCTGGCGCCTGAGCCCGTATGAGCTTCAGCGCCGACGCCGTGATCAGGGCATCCCCCACATTCCCCGACTTGTGCGCCGGCCAGGTGGTGAGGCACAAAACCTTACCCACGCACCGCCACCCAGTCCTTGAGGCGCGCCACCAGGGCCTCCACCAGCGATGCCTTGTCCCCCAAAACCGCGCCCTCCACGTGGGTGACGGAGTGGTGCCAGACGTCCGTGCCCGTGTCGTTAATCTTGCGCCAGTGCAGCTCGGACGAGTTGGACAGGAGCCACGTTGGCCGCCCGAGCGCGCCGGCCAGCTCCACCACCGTGGTGGCGGGCGCGACGATGAGGGGGAGCGCAGCCATAAGGGCGGCCACGCCGTCCAGGTCGTTGTACTGATCCAAGTCGGGGGGGTTCCACAGCTTGCCTGGCTAGCGCGCCTCCACCCACGCCAGTTCCTCCGCGCAGTCATCGTACTGCAGGTTCACAAAGGTCACGCCGGGGATGGCGAACAGGGGGGCCAGCTCCTCAACGGTTAAATAGTGCTCATTGCGCGAGTGCGTGGTCAAGGACGACCGCCACGAGAGGCCCACAAGGGGGCCCTTGGGAAGCTGTGCAGACCACGCACGGGCCCCGTCCGCATCGGGGGTGAGGTAGGCCGCGCCCGGAAAGGCATCATAGTCCGGAAGGGCCTTGTGCAGGAAGTCCGTGACGAGCGCGACCTGATCCGCCTCCCGGAGGGCCGCCATGCCCCGGTTGTCCAGAACGCCGATGAGGTCTGATCCGGGCAGGGTGTTGTAATCGGCCAGATCCAAGCGGTCAAAGCGCAGGCGCTTGATGGACACAAAGGGGATGCGCGGGAAAGAGCGCGCGAACAGGGCGTGCAGGCGCGGCTCGCACCCCAGGGTGAAGGACTTGTGCGGGAGAATGTCTGGCAAGAGATTGTAGATACTCGCAAAGCGTAGCTCATCCCCCGGGCCGAAGATGGGCAGGACCAGAAGACCCCCCGCCGCCTGCGCCTCTGGGTCCGTGCAGTCGTAGTATTTGTCGCGGAAGTGTGCTTGGAGCGGCGCCTTATGCGGAATCTCTACGAACATTTTCAAAGCTTCACCGATCATTCGCGCCCCAAAGTACATCTTGCGGGGGAGCATATCGCCCAACTCTATCTTGCACTCCTGCGCGTGGGTGAGGAGGGCAAGGCCCCGGGCGTAGTCCCCCTCTAAGACGCACAGGCGCAGGGCCTCGCGCACGGACAGGGCGTTCTCGCCCAGGGCCAGGGCCGCGCCGGACGCCCGGCGTGCGCCGGTCAGGTCGTCCATAAAGGACAGGGCCTGAGAGTACACCACGGCCAGTTTTTGCTTGGGCGCGTCCGGGGCCTCCAACATGTGTTCCACAACCTCCACCGCCCGCTCGGCCTGGTTCAGGGCGATGAGGGCCTGGGCCCGGCGGTCGGTGAGGGACCCGTCCAGGGCCACAGTGCGCTCCAGCAGGTCCGCGAGGGGCGCCGGGTCGGCGTAGTCGTCGTACTGCTCTAGGGTCATGGTGCAGAAGGTCACGGTGTCGGGCTTTGTCGCGATGGACAGGGCTGCTGCGCGCACAAAGGGCCAGATGTCGCGCGGGCCCGCGATGGTGCTGGCCGCGTTGCGGGCGGCCAGGAAGGGGGCCTCCACCCCTTGCGCGCGCAGGTCGGCGGCCATGGACACGCGGGCGATGGCCCGGGCATCGGCGTAGGCGAAGCGCAGGCGGGCGATCTTGGCCAGGGTGTTCAGGGTGGCGGCGTTGCCGTGCCCGGCCAGGAGGAGGGCGCGGAGCTGCTCGCTCGCCCCCGCGAAGTCCTTGGTGTCCAAAAGGGCCTGGGCGCGCGCGCGGATGAGGGCGGCCTCGTCCCCCCCCATGGGCGCGGGCGGGGGCGGCGGGGGGAGGCCTTCGGCCTCGGCCAGGGCGCGTTCACGTTCGGCTTGGCGCAGGCGCTTGAGGGCGGCGGCCAGGGCGCGGGGCGCGGCGGGCTCCTCCCCCACCTCGGCCAGGAGCCAGGCGGTCTGCCGCGCGATGTAGGGGCCGGGGTGGCGGCGGTCCAGGTCCAGCAGGAGGCGGTCGAAGATCTCCGGCTCCAGATACTTGCGGATTTGGGTCAGGAGGGCGTCGCGGGCCGCGTCCCCCTCCACCGCGCCGAGGAGGGCGTAGGACAGGGCCTCCTGAAACGCAGCGCCGGAGGGGGGGTCAAAGGCGCGATCCCAGCGGACGGCGGGGATGCACTTGGCCAGCGTCTCGGGCGGGGGCCGCCGGGGGCCGAAGAACAGCTTGGGCCAGAAGGGGGAGGCGGCGAGAGCCACAGCCTGGGCCAGGTCGGGGTTGACCGCGCCCAGGAGCGCCGCCGCTGTGGGGTGCCGGGCGTACTTGGCCAGGGCGGCCTCCAGGTCCGCCTTTTTGACGCCCAAAAGGTTCTGGGGGAGGTATTTGGAGGCCAGGAGTTTGCGCACGCCTTGAATGGGCTTGGGCTCCAGGACTGTATCGGCCGCGTCGTGGGCCATGACGGCCCGGTCGGCGTCTATGCGCAGGGCCGCGGCCATGAACCCGGCCTCCGCGTCCCCATCGGGCGCGGCGAGGTAGCGGGGGTAGAGCAGATACGCGCCCGCGAACAGCTCCTCGGGGGTTAAGCACCGGCCTTTGTCCGCGCCCCGGGCCCGGTCGTCGGTCAGGCCCCAGCCGGCGTAGAAGGGCTGGCCCAGCGTGGTGACGGGCACGCCGCGCAGAACGGCCTCCAGCCCCGCCGTGGAGGATATGGTGTAGACCCGGTCTATGCCGTCCAGGAAGTCGGGCAGGGGCTCCCCGGGGTCGGCAAGGGTGCACAGGGCCTTGGGGCAACCTTGGCCCCGCTTGAGGCGCGCATGTACCTCCGGGTGGGGGCGGTAGAGGATCTGCGCCCCCGGGTTTTCGTGGAGGGCCAGGCGTATGACGTCGTCCACGCGCCACCTGTCGGGGTTGGCCCGGCGCAGGGCAGCGTCGCGGGGGACCTGGCCCAGGACGGCCACGCGGGGGCGGATCTTCGGGCCCTGCTGCGACGGGGCCAGGCCCAGGGGGCGGGGGCTGCTGTACTTGGAGAGCTTTAGGTCCCGCCATACCTGCAGGCACCGCCGCGCCGAGTCCATGAGGGGGGCGTCCCCGGCGAAGTCGTGTGTGGCCAGGATGCGGGCCAGGTCCCCCGGCTCCGCCGGGTCGTAGGAGAGACCGGTTGTGTCCAGGGCCAGGGAGTACGGCGTGGCGTGGTGTGCCCCCAGGTCGGCGGAGCGCAGGAACCCGTCCTCCATGCGCCAAATTGGAATGCCCCGCCGGCAGGCGTGACGGCGCACCCATGGGGGCTCGGTCTGCCCCCAGACGACGAACGCCGCCGGGCGCTCTGGCATCTGGGACACATAATAGAGCCACTGCGGCCCCATCCAGCTCGCCCTGACAAAGGCCGTGCGGTACTCTGGCAGGTATTCTGCAATAAAGCCGGGCTTCCAGCCGCTAAACCCCCATAGGACAACGATGGGCTTTGGGTCCTCGCGCTCCCGCCAGTTGCGGCCCACGAGGGTGAAGTGCGCCAGGCCCTTTGGGTCGGCAAACAGGGCCCACGGGTCGTACGGGCGGTAGGGCCAGGGCGCACTCTGGGCGCTGGGGTGTGGGGCCCTGGCGTAGAACAGGCGCGCGCCGTGCGGCCTCGGCCCGCCACCCGCCGCTTACGGACGACCGAGTGTCCCCCCCCTGCCTGCTCACTTTTGTCATGCGCACAATCTCCCTTCTCTGGTCCCTCAAACTTCCCCACGATCCGCCGGGCCACGCGGGCCATCTCTGGGTCGCCCTCGCGCAGCAGGCGCTCCACCTTCTCCCATTTCCACCGGGGCACGCCGATCTTGTCGTTGGTCACGGGCCGGAAGGCGTAGTCGTTCACAAACGAGACGTCCCCCGTGCCCATGTAGGTGATCATAAAGGCCGCGCGGCGGCGCAGCTCCGCGTCCGGCTTGCGGTACGCCCCGGCGCGGAGGTACGCGGCGTACTGCGCCCGGCTCTCGGGGTATATCAGGTCCACGGGGTAGTCCAGGCGGCCAAAGTGCGCGCACATCATCACGGGCACGCCCTGCGCGGTCAGCTCCAGGCCCGAGGAGCCGTTGTACAGCACGGCCAAATCCAGGTGCGGGGCCAGGGCGTGGGCGTTGATGTCCCGGTGGCCCAGGATCATCACGTTGTCCTTGACCTCTGTGGCGATGAGGTCGGTAAAGCCCTCCACCAGGTCCAGCGCGATCTCGGGCCGCAGTTCGTGCGGGTGCGGCTTGACCAGAAGGAGAATGTTGTCCGCCCCGCCGCAGACCTCCACCGTGTGGGTGATCCAGTCCGCCATGTCCGCATGCGCCGGGCCGCCGTCGTAGGGCACGCACAGGTCCACGGGGACCTTGCCAAAGGCGCACACGATTTTGCGCCCCTGGGCCTTGGCCGCTTTGATGCGGGCAAGGATCGCGCGCTCCCGGTCCGTGCCCTCCACCCCGGCGCGGTTGACGGTGAACACGGCCTCGGCTTGCCGCCGATACTCCTCATTGTCCCGATTCGCGGCGTACCAGCGCTCAAAGCGGTCCCGGCGGGGCAGGAAGGGCGCGCGGACCCAGGGGTCAAGGGTCAGATCTGTCACAGCAATTGTATGTGCGAACTTAGATCCGAGGTTTGAAAAATAGCTTTCATATGCTGCGGTTACGCTTATAATGCCAAGTCTATAGTCTTTTTTGTTTATGCAGAAGTCTCGGATAATGGAATACGGAGCCATGTGCGCGTTAGATGTTATGAAAGTGCATGGTATGCCTTTTTGGACAAGATTCTCATAAGCTTTTCTGCAAATATATAAATTTATATCGCTTGCAAGAAAATTATCCATTAGAACTTTATGAACCTATCCCACTATTTTTTGAACCCACCAGAATATGAGAGCAAGGTCAACGAAACCTGACCATACTTTCATTTTTCTTTCCCATCGAATCACAAGTCTTTTGAACTTTAGTTGAAACCAAGCA
>Ga0272443_10000163_pt1 | contig 126462 bp, 103 predicted proteins | sample SSMAcet12_FD_193581 | JGI IMG/M metagenome (GOLD analysis project Ga0272443, IMG submission 193581) | Marine sediment archaeal communities from Little Sippewissett salt marsh, Falmouth, MA, United States - SSM-Acet-12 | ecosystem: Environmental > Aquatic > Marine > Wetlands > Sediment ... | reverse complement strand
CCGCCTCCAATTTTTTGACTTGCTCAACCGCCCGAAGGGCGGATTCGCTTTGGGAAATAGGATTTAACCCCCCTAAATCCCCCCTTGACAGGGGGGACTTTTTTTATAGTAGGCGCTGATGAGGCCGCCCTTTTAATCCCCCCAACCCCCCTTTAACAAGGGGGGCTTTTATATTAAACACCCCCAGACGGGCTCAAGCGCCGTCGCTTCGCGCCATCCCTCTAACAGAGGGGAATTCCCCTTCATGAATTAAAGGGTGCCGAGGGCAACGAGGCGGGGTAGTTGATAGGCTTTGACACGAACGAATAGAACCGCCGCAGAACGCCGAAAAAAAGTTTTTTATCCTTGACAAACCCGATTTGACAACCGATATTTTGAAACGATGCAACGTAAAGGCTTAAATACAGCCCAGAATACGCCGCAAAGGCAAACTTGCGGGCGGAGGGCGTTGCCCATTCTCGCGTTGCCCGTAGGGGAGGGCCCCCCAGACGGGCTCAAGCGCCGTGCCTTCCCGCATATCGCCCGGCGGCGCGTGCCGACCGGGAGCACCCGTAGGACTACCCCTACAAATTTAACAACGAACAACGATTACTTAAACCAACCCGCTTTTCCCCTCTCCCGCAACGAGAGGCAAAGGCGGGGTTTTTGTTTGACTTTTGAGATAATTCCGACGCTCAGCGTCAAAACGCTGTTACCACGAGGTTTATCGAACTAAGAATCTTTTAAAAGGGGGAAGAAATGAAAACGGAAAAAATCAATCTAACCGTAGTGATCCTGATTAGCCTTTTATTGGGGCTTAGCAGTTACGCCCAGGTCATCGTTAATCTGCAGGAACCGCCACCGAACCAGTGGAACACGGCGGACTTATGGCGGCTAACCCTCACCAACACTTCAACTGAAACGCAGGAGATATATCTCTACGGCACCGTTGAAGAAGAGACTCGTGGCCTGGTATTCGAAGCCACAAGCGGCGTGTTCGAGCTTGAGGGCAACGAGACCAAATCCGTCTCACAGAGCGATATCGAGCCGGTCGATATAGGCCGCCAGGACGATGAGGTTAAGACAATTCTGGAACGCACCGGCAATCTCCCAGAAGGGAACTGGGAAATTTGCGTTTCCGTAATAGAAAACGGCAATGGTGAAATAGGACGCGATTGCTATGACCTGAATATAGCTCATCTTACACCGCCGCAACTTCTGGCGCCGGAGAACGAGGCGTCGGTCGAGGACGAATTCCCCGTTTTCATATGGTTGCCGCCGATGCCGCAACCTGTGGGTGAACCGGTTTCATACAGTCTGAAAATCGTGGAAATACTCGGCGACCAGCTCCCTCAGGAAGCGATGGAATCCAATCCCGCGTTCTTCGAGCAGGAGGATATCCGCGCCACCTCTTTCCAATACTCAATTACCGCCCGGCGGTTCGAGGAGGGCCAGACCTACGCCTGGCAAATAACAGCATATGCCGGTGATGACCTGGAGCTTGGGCGGAGCGAGGTGTGGAAGTTCTCACATAGAGGGCAAAAAGCCTGCCAGTGTGATAAATGGGATTTCCTAAAAGCGGTAGCTGGAACCCAAACCGAATCGATATTACCTTGCGGCTCAAAGATAATTTATATTAATAGCGGAACCCAGGCGACCATAAAAGGTAGTTATCTGTGCGATCCACCTAATTTTTTTACATGTCCTGTAACCTATCAGTGGTGGTGGTGGGAGTATGACCCGCAGACACCTCAAATTCACTATGATACCGACGAATCCAAGGGACAGGTTATAAAATGTGATTTCGATATTGTTTTCGATGACGCGCCCTGTTGCACTGTATGGGTAAGGTCATTCTGCAATGGAGTTATGTGTGAAGAATGCGAATTCAAGGTGTGTAGAGGGGACTGCGATTGCGGCGATTGGGATCCTGTTGATTTAAGCTGGACGGACAATACAGGTTCGCCTCAATCGTGGACGGGTAGTTGCGGGCAGACTGTTTCTTCGCCAATTACAATAAATCCCGGTTCACCGATAGAGCTGAATACGAGTCATATCTGTAATCCCTCTCCGCCATGCTCCTCTGTCTATACGTGGGAAGTTAATGAAGTCGGCCCAGGACAACCTTTTACCGATGCGGGATCAACCTTACCGGTAACCTTTACTCTACCGGCTTTTTCGGTAGGCTGGAATACAATCGAGGTCGTTATTAACGCGGATTGCGATGGCACCCCGTGTCCACCTTGCACAACTATAATGCGTGTCAATGTCGTGGATAGCGGGCCCGATACATGCGATTGCGGCGAATGGGATCCTGTTGATTTGAGTTGGACGGACAATACCGGTTCGCCTCAAAACTGGATGGGAAGTTGCGGGGATATGGTTCCGGGGATTACTGTCAATCCCGGTTCACAAATAGAACTAAATACAGATTATGTCTGTAGCCCCAATACTCCGCCTTGCACTCCAAATTATTTCTGGGAAGCAAGAGATGTTTTATCTGGAAATACCTTAATTGATGACGGGACAACTTTACCTGTGCAGTTCATCCTTCCTTCAACTTACACTGGCATGAATACGATCGAAGTAGTTATTAACGTGGATTGTAATGGGACTCCTTGTCCACCTTGCACTACCACAATGCGTGTCAATGTCGTGGATAGCGGGGTCGATACATGCGATTGCGATCATTGGGATCCTGTCGATTTGAGCTGGACGGACAATACAGGTTCGCCTCAAAACTGGATGGGAAGTTGCGGGGATATGGTTCCGGGGATTACTGTCAATCCCGGTTCACAAATAGAACTAAATACAGATTATGTCTGTAGCCCCAATACTCCGCCTTGCACTCCAAATTATTTCTGGGAAGCAAGAGATGTTTTATCTGGAAATACCTTAATTGATGACGGGACAACTTTACCTGTGCAGTTCATCCTTCCTTCAACTTACACTGGCATGAATACGATCGAAGTAGTTATTAACGTTGATTGTAATGGGACTCCGTGTCCACCTTGCACAACCACAATGCGTGTTCAGGTCGATGATGTCGATACATGCGATTGCGGCGAATGGAATTCCTTGAATGTAATGTGGAATGGAAACACTCAATCGATGCTGGCATCCATTTTTCCATGCTTTATAGATACAGTTAAAGTCCCCTTGAATACCTCCGTGGACTTCGAAGGGGAATATCTCTGTTCCGGATGTCAGCCTACTTATAACTATCACGTTACGGATCCGCTTGGGAGCCAGGTTATAAACCAAACTAATCAGACTGATTTAAATGGCAGCTTCATCGTAAATCAAGCGGGTTGCTACATAGTTGCTTACGAAGTATTCTGCGGAACGCAGCTTTGCAGTGCCTGTAGTTTCGCGGTTTGCACAGATGCGCCGCCGCCGGTCGATACTTGCGGTTGTGGTGGCTGGCAGAACATGGAAATAGCCTGGGGCGGCAACTCAAACCTTTTGCCTTGCGACCCATCTGGAACAAACACTATCGCCGTAACTCCAGGAGCTAATGTCCAAATTGAAGGGAATTATCAATGCCTTGCAAGTTTTGGTGGCGGGCCTTGCCCTGACTACTATTGGTATATGGTTGAAGATGCTTCTGGTAACGATATCGTTCTTTCTCCAAACATTATGCCCGGATTAGATAAATTAGACTTCAGCTTCCCTTTCCCCGGCACAGAGTGTTACACTGTTACCATTGGCGCAAGGTGTTCTAACAAAACATGTGAAACATGCAAATTCCAGATATGTCCTGACGATGTGCCGGATTGCGATTGTGGCGAATGGAATTCCTTGAATGTAATGTGGAATGGAAACACTCAATCGATGCTGGCATCCATTTTTCCGTGCTTTATAGATACAGTTAAAGTCCCCTTGAATACCTCCGTGGACTTCGAAGGGGAATATCTCTGTTCCGGATGTCAGCCTACTTATAACTATCACGTTACGGATCCGCTTGGGAGCCAGGTTATAAACCAAACTAATCAGACTGATTTAGACGGCAGCTTCATCGTAAATCAAACGGGTTGCTACATAGTCGCTTACGAAGTATTCTGCGGAACGCAGCTTTGCAGTGCCTGTAGTTTCGCGGTTTGCACAGATGCGCCGCCACCGGTCGATACTTGCGGCTGTGGTGACTGGCAGAACATGGAAATAGCCTGGGGCGGCAACTCGCAAAATCTTTTGCCTTGCAACCATCTTGGAAACCAGACTGTAGATGTCACTCCCGGCGCGAATATCCATATAAGCGGAGATTATCAGTGTCTTGTGCCATTAACGCCGCCTGGGGCGATAATCGATTGCGACGTTACCTATTCATACAGCGTGACAAACGTATCAAACGGAAATACTGTTAGCTCCGGGTCAATGGCCGGGAACTTTGAATTGGACTTCCCATTCCCGGGCACTGATTGCTATGAAGTTACAGTTAGTCCAGGATGTGGTCCCAAGAATTGTCATACATGCAAATTCCAGATATGTCCTGATTCGTCCCCGCCTGACGATGCATGTATTTGCGAGATAACTCACTTATACTTCGGCCATAATGAGGTTCAAGAAAATTCAACGTCCCAAATCCCCGATGTTCCTGGCGGTATCCAATATGCGTTTAATTTCGATTACGAATGCACTCCGCCAACACCGACATGCGTCCCGAGATATCCAGTTTGGGAAATTACCAAGCCGGATGGCACAACCTCGCCACCTGATGTGGTAGCACCAATGGGATTTGTTTACTTCACTTTCAATGATATAGGGGTATATACATTCGAAGCCTGTGTAACGTGCAATTCTTTAGTATATGGGATTGACGATTCCGAGTGTTGTAAAACCTTTCATGTATTATATGGCAGAACCGATATAGGTCCACCTGATGATATCTTTAACCCCGGAGATCTTTCGCCATCGGGTAATTGATCGGGTTCAAAGAACTTTGCTAAATGGGTTTAATATGATCTACTTAATGAATAAAAGAATACTTAGTCTCGTAAAAAGGCTAAACAAGGAGCCCCGATTTAGAATTGGAGTTGGAACGAAATACCTCACAATAATATTCGTATTAGCGGTATCCTTACTCTCTCCCGGCATTCTTTTCTCCCAGAACAGCTGGATTCAACTCCACGGCACAAACAGCGCCCGATACCAGTATTCGGATAGGCAGGGGACGAACTCCGAAATACCGGCGGAGTTCTGGCGCAACGACTTGAGTTTGACACTCACTCTGTTCGATGTCCCGATATCGACGAGCGCTTTCATTACCGACGAACAAAGCGACATGCGACAGAGCATGAATAATATTCGAGTCTATGTCGATTTCCAACAGCTTGCCCGTAACCTCGCACAGAGAGAGGCGAATGCAGATCCATCGCAATCGAAAGCTGAATCTCCCGGGTCCGGGAGAAAACCCTTCATTGCTCGTTTCGCTTCGCTTTTCTCCACTCTGGAAGTGGGCAAATGCCGTCCAAGATACGGCAGATTAGCGTTGCAGGGCATCCCGCTTTCCGGTTTCAACACCGAATTGAATTCGGGAATATTCTACGCCGCTTTCGCTACCGGAAAAATCAAGAGGGCTGTCGAAGCAACGGAGGCAACCGATCCGGTTTACAGGCAGGATATGCTCCTCGCAAGATTAGGCATCGGCAAGAAGCAGGAAACACACGTGTATCTGACTTACATGCAGGCGAAGGAGGATATGGAATCGCTGGTTTCGCGCGATGTCGCGGATAGCCTTTTCATATTTCCCGCTTCAAATACCATCGTTGGGCTCGATGTCAAACTGAACGCCGACAATAAATTCATAATCGACGGGGAGGGCGCGCTATCACTCTACACACGCGATCTCTGCAGCCCCGGCACCGATGCCGACGTTCCGGAGATAATCGATGATAACTGCGATTATAACAGCAGCAGTTCGGCTAATTTCGCTTTCTCGATCGAGCCGGAACTAAAGCTCAAGACCACAAATATCTCCGCAGGTGTCGAGATGATAGGCTCCGGATACACCACTTTCGGGAACCCGAATCTCGTGGATGATTTGCTGGAATATAACGCAAAAGTTCAGCAATATTTTCTCAAGAGGAAGCTGACTTTCTCGACCTATTTCAAGCAGAGCAAGGACAATCTCATCGGCTGGAAGGACGTTACGACGACAACCAACGCAATCGGAGTCAGCACGGGATTGCGTTTCGCTAAGGCCCCATATCTCCAACTATCGTTCAATCCTTATTTTCAAACCTGCTCCTGCGATAGCTACAGCATAGACAACGGCGCGCATATATTCAACGCGGCAACGGGATATTCTTACCCGCTCGGAAGCCTGTTCTTATCGTCGAACTTTAACTACTATTATCAGAAGAGCATAAACGAAGTGGATACATCCTCAAACAACTCCCAAACCAGCACTTACACTTTCTCTCAGTCTCTTTCCTTCAAGTTTCCTTTGAGTTTGTCGGGAAGCGCAAGCTGGAGCACGAACGAGTATCTCGATAACAGCGACGAAATCCTCAGCTTCAACGGGAATATCACTCACAAGAGTTTCGATAAATGGAGAAATTCGATTAGCGTCAATTACTCTGACCAATTTGATGAGCAAACCAAGCTCGGAGTTTCTTATAACACAAAATTCGAGTTGTGGGATCATGGCGATATTGGGATTCGCCTCGAAAAGAATATCCTGGACGACGAAACAGACGATAGCCGCGATTACGACGAAATTATCGCTGGTGTGGGGGTTACGATTAAATGGTAAAATTTGGGGATTCGTTCTTTTAAAATAGATTTAATTCACGCGGTTCGTAGGGGAGCACCTGCGTGTGCTCCCGCCCGACGGGAGGGCACATAGGCACTCTCCTACAGAACCATCGGAAATACTCGCCCAAATTGAAACGATATTTCGCGGCCCGAAAGCGCGCGAGATAAAACTAACCAACGAATTCAAACAAGACAAACGCCATGGGTGGTTGGAGAAAAAGGAAAAGAACATATATTAATGAAGAACTACATAACACACTAATAAAAAAATTTTATTAGGAGAAGAGTATGAAAAAAATATTAATCTGTTTCCTGTTTATCGTTGGAGCTATAATCGCCCAACCGAACGAGGTTCGGGTCGATCTATCGGTCGTCTCGGTCGATAGCGGTTCCGGCGAGGTCTGTTTCAAGGCGACAGTAATGACCACCGGCCCACTGCCCACCCCTCCGGAGTTTGCCTACGACTACGACTGGGAAAACGACGCCAGCTACGACCTTACCGACGCCGGCGACAGCGTGTGCCACACCTACACCCCCGGCGACTCGCTCTGGGCGAAAGTGAAAGCCACCGCCGCCGCCTACGAAGCGGAAGACAGCGCGGAGGTGATGGTGCCGGAAGAAGGAGAAATATCCATTGAACCCCGACTTTTATTTACAATACCCATTTCAAGCGGCGATACAGTTTTTTCCGCGTTCGCGTATTCTTCGACAGGGAAGTTCATAGTCAATATGTTCGACGGTGCTACAGGCGAAAGAGGAATTAAATACTACGATACTACCGGAACAGTTGTAGATTCGTTTCCGGGAATATGCCCGGGGTTCGGCGGAGGATATAGCGTTTCTCCAGACGGGCATTTAGTATTCATTGGAGGTTTGATTTGTTCGGATTCACTCGGTATTGACAAAGTGCCTGGATATGACCCCTACAGCGATTATACTTGTGGGAAATTATACGAACAAACAGGTGAATTAAGGTTCGAAACAGCTGGTTCTTATTGGTTTTCAAGAGATGGTTCGTTATTAGGCGACGACGCCAGATCAAATGTTGACGGATACGATGAAGCTTTATAAAATCTATGGATAATCGATACTCTTAATAATCCTATATTCTTTAAGAAATGCAATACGGACGATTGGGAACATCTCTACAATGCTATCCTCTGGCCAGACTTCGATAAATTCTGGTTCGTAGAATACGAAACATTGAGATGTTTCGACTTGAATGAGAATCTCCTGTTTGAAACGCCAAACATGTGGGGAGATTTGATTGGGCCGGATTGTTATTGGCGACCGTTATCCGGAAACTCCTGGGAAAGATGGGATTCTGAGAAAAGATATTGGCGAATAGGGCGGGTTTATTGCGATAGCCTTACTTCTATCGCGATTGTGGCTTATGATACGGCTTTCAATAAAGTCCGTAGTTTTTCAATCGACGGTAGTTTCGAACATGCTTACCTCGACTACAGTGGCGATTATTTCTGGGTGACTAAATATAATCCAAATGAGGAAGAATTCGTATGTGGAGTTTTCTCAGGTGAAGATGGAATTCTCCTTGAAGAATGGGATTTGCCGATATCTTTCGAGTTCGCTTATGAAGATACATTGAAAAATGGTAGGTCTCGCGTGGAATGGCCGGAATCGGGAATGAAATGCAAATATTTTTCTCCGGGAATAGGTTTTGCGGCAACAAGATTAAAATATGAGAATATTGAAGACTCGTCAAAAGGCCAAAGAGTAAGAATTTCTGATACTTCAGGTTCAGTTATTTTCGAACATAACGCGGATGACAATACTTGGATATCGTTTTCATCAAATGTCCAATACATGATATTCCAATATAAAGGCAATTTATACGCTTATAAACTCTGGGAGTGTGAATAATGGATAGCCTTATTAAGAAGTTGTTGAATATAATAGCATTAATAATGTCAATGTTCATTCTGCTTCCCGTTATTGCATTTGGACAAATAGAACCGGTTTCTCCTTATATGGTCAAGCTTACCGAACCCGATAGCGGCCAGATCGAATGTAGCGAAATGAACGGCGCGGCGATTGTCGTATATCGGCATTTCTGCTCTTTCATCCGATTCCGCGAAGAGATAATTCTCGTGCAAAACCGATTGGGTAATTACAAAAAAATATCACCGGTCAAAATCCAAAGCCCTAATTCTCAAAATCGTAGAAATATTCTTCGATTATTTTGTTTAGCTTTTCTTTGTCCTTCGCACGAAAGCTTTTAATCCCATAGAAAATCAATTTGAAAAAATACCAGTCGCCGAACCGGTCGAATTTGCGCATCGAGGTCAAGATTCGTACGTCCCATAGCGTCCTGTATTTCTTCTTACGCGATTTCGCGTATTTTTTCAACCGTTTGGAGAATTCCAAATCCTCGCCGAAAACCAATTCCTCGTTGAATCCGCCTATCGCATCAAAATCCTCTCTAACGCAGTAATACATCCCGCCGGAAAGCCTCGCCAGGATTAATCCTGCGTAAAGAAAAAAGTATGTTATCGCTAACCCCGGCGACCACCTGTCCGGCACTACAATGGCACCCCCTCCGATAACATCTCCGCCGTCTATAACCTCACTTACGCTTTGTAGAGTATTTTCCGGCATGATACTGTCGGCGTCGATCGTAATTAGTATCTCTCCGCGAGCTACTTTCGCTCCGGTGTTGCGGATTTTTGCAAGACATCGGGCGTCTTCGTGGACTATAACAGCCCCGCGCGAACGGGCTATCTCCTCGGTGCGGTCGATGCAGCGATTGACGACGACGATAATCTCGATGTCGCAGTCGACTCTCGCTCCAGCCACCTCGATAGCGTCGAAACAGGCGCCGATGTATTTCTCTTCGTTATGGGCGGGGATTACAATCGAAAATTTCATTGAAGTGCCAGACCGAGTTAAAGTTGCGTGGTTTCCCGGGTTCTTATCCCCTAAAAACAGACTCATTACCATCGAAACTTACGGTATTCTGCCATAATGCGCAAGTGGATTATTTTTTTAGAATTTTTCCTTATCTACAAATTTATTCGCAGAATGATTTAATGACTTGAATATCCAATCATCATATCTAAAATTCACAAGAGTGATAACCATAATCGAAGGCTGACATGAAGATTTCAAAACACATAATTCTGATAATCGCGTTAGTAGTAACATCTATTATCGCTGTACCCGCAAATAAAGATATGGCTCGAGATGTGGCCGAAATTCAAATCGAGCTATTTGAAAACTATTTTTTGGAAAATGTAAACTCTGCCAATTATGGAGTGGATTTTCAAATTGCGGAATGTGTTCCGATAAGTCGAAATAGTAGAGTGCTGGGCTATGTGCATAATCTCGAACCGCGTGGATATATTGTGGTAACCGGACAAACCGATTTGATTCCGGTGATCGCCTATTCGTTCGAAAACAATTTTTCCTTTGAAGATGCTCCGGAAAATGTATTGCTTCACATGCTAACTCAGGACCTCGAATTCAGAAATGATGCACTGAAACAGACAGATTCGAATATCAAGAATCAGAATAATTCATTGTGGAAAGCCTATTTGGATGACGATTCCGGCCTTGAACGCAGATATGAATCGATGATAGTATATGGGCCGTGGGTCGATACTCATTGGTCACAGGGGTCGCCCTACAATGCATATTGCCCAATAGATCCATCCACGGGCGGGCGTTGTATCACCGGATGCACGGCCACCGCCATGGGACAGATTCTCAATTATTGGGAATACCCCGAATTCGTGAAATTTAGCGAAGATAATAGCTATTGGTCATCCTACACCAGTCCATCGATTTGGATCGATGCGCCTTCGGCCTCGATAATGGCTATCGAATATAATTATAGCGGAACCGATGATCCTTCGGTGGATATGATGGCGCGGTTGTTATTTGCAGCGGGTGTTTCGGTTTATTCGAGTTACAGCTCCAGCGGTACGGGTGCTAGTGTGGTGGGCGAGTATTATCGTCGAAACTGGGGCTATGGTGCAGCCTATTCCATGGATGGCGATCATACCAGTTTTTACGATGATCTTTGCTCTAATATGATCGACGGACAACCGGCCCAGTTATCGATCTATCAAGCGGGATGGACAGGCGGCCATTCTATTGTATGCGATGGATATAATACTACCGGCGTGTATCATCTCAATATGGGATGGGGGGGGAGCTCGGATTCCTGGTATTCATTGCCCTATGGAATGCCTTCCGGTTATTCGATAATCTCCCGCGCGGTGATGGGGATTTATCCGACTCCGCTGGTTGATATTCCCAATACCTGTTCGGAAGCATATCCCATTTATCCGTCGGCCGAAGTGGAAGCAAAGAGAGATGCTATCTATCCTACCGGTGAAGAGGACTGGTATAGTTTCCATGCGTCCGCGGAAAGCACTTATCTGTTTTACACATCCGGAAATATGGATACCTACGGCGAAATTTACGAATCCTGTTCTGGAAGTCTTATGGTAGCCAACGGTGGTGGAATGGAGGGAGGAAATTTCTATTTGCAATTCTATCCCACGGTTGACGGGGAATATTATCTTAGAATTACCGGCGAGACTATGACTGAATATGGCTATTATAAGATTCATTATCTCACCGGTTCGGGTCCCTATGTCGAAGTTATCAATCCCAATGGAGGCGAGGATCTCGACGAAGGGGCTAATCAACTGGTTCAATGGAATAAAGGTGGAGTTCCCAGTTTCAACAAGGTGAAGATCGAGTATTCGTTATCCGGCGAAGACGGTCCGTGGGTTAGTATCGTCGATTCGACATCCTCGGGGTTTTATATCTGGGAAGTTCCTCAGGTCGATGCTGATGTATTCGATAGTTATATCAGAATCTCAAGCATAAAATATGCAGTAGCCAGTGATATCTCGGACGGCCCTATTACTATAAGGAACATCGCCGGTATTCAGAGTGCCGATAAACCGGAAGAATTCGGTTTAACAGTTTATCCCAATCCGTTCAATTCATCGTGTAGAATAGAATGCCCCGATATGCAAAAGATTGCCATTTACGATATTCGTGGAAGTGTTGTTTGCGAGGAGAATTTACCGGGAGATGTCTATAATTGGGAACCCGATGAGAATTGCGGGTCGGGCGTTTATTATATCGATATCAGCGATGGAATATCGTCGATCAGAGAGAAATTAATCTACTTGAAATAGAGAAAACTCGATTTGGAAAACTACTTCGGAGAGATTGCCGCGTTGGCGACCGCATTATGTTGGTCGTTAACTTCCACATGCTTCACTATCGGTGGGCGCAGAGTTGGTTCTGTGATTCTCAATCGCACCAGACTGGTGTTTGCCCTCATATTTCTTTCTATTACCCATTATATAATCTATGGCAGCTTGATTCCTCTTTCCGCTGAGCCGGATAGATGGCTCTGGCTTGGGCTTTCCGGTGTTATCGGATTTGCATTGGGCGATGCCTGTTTGTTTCAGGCTTTTGTTATGGTTGGTGCGCATATCTCTATGTTGCTTATGTCGCTGGTTCCCATTATCAGCACCGTTATCGCCTGGGTATTTCTAGGTGAAACCCTTTCGTTGGTGGAACTTTTAGCGATTACCATAACCGTTTCTGGAGTGTGTTTAGTGGTTTTAACCAAAGGCAATTCCCATAAAAACTCTGGTAAAAAGGATTATTTCAAAGGGATATTATTTGGTTTTGGGGGAGCGATGGGGCAAGCTATAGGATTAGTTCTTTCCAAAAAAGGATTATATGGTGAATTTCCGGGGCTTTCCGCGACTCTGATAAGAGTTATCGCTGGAGTGGTAACTATCTGGATTATCACAGCGTTAACGGGGAAAGTCAAACAGACCGTTGATAAAATGAAGGATAAAAGAGCTTTTATCACCATTTTGTGTGGCGCGTTTGTAGGACCTTTCCTGGGGGTATGGCTTTCGATGGTGGCAATCAAATATGCTTATATCGGTATCGCTTCCACTTTGATGGCGCTTCCCCCGGTGTTATTGATACCAATTTCATATTGGGTTTTCAAAGAAAAGATCACACTTCTCAGTGTTCTGGGGACAATAATCGCAGTTCTTGGGACAGCTTTTATTTTCTTGACCTGAGGATAAAACGATATTAAATTGATTGGTGAGAGGATGGTAAAATGCATTTAATAAGTACTTTTTTTGATGGTTCATACAGAGTTGGCTATAGATCGAGGGATTATATTTTCCTTATCGATAAAGCCTATAACCATTGCTGTGGAAGAGAAGCGCCGCAGTATCTCCATAATATGAGATCTCTGCTATGGGAAAGCGAAGAATCTTTCCCGATGTTAGAGAAGATAAACAAGGAGATAAAGAAAATATTAGTGGAAAGCGATGGCTATGATGTTCTTATTGAAGAAGGAGTTATTCGTCCGATAAGTGATATCGAGATAGGGCCGCCTGTTCCCAATCCGGGGAAGATAATCTGTATTGGACAGAATTATCGTGATCATTGCGAGGAACAGAACAAACCGATTCCCAAAAACCCAATTTTGTTTTCGAAATTCAATAATGCAATAATCGGTCCCGATAAAGATATAATTAAACCTCGTATCACGGATAAACTCGATTTCGAAGGGGAGTTGGCTTTTGTGATGGGCAAACATTGTAAAAATGTTTCATCGCACAAGGCCATGGATTGTATCGCCGGATATACTATCTTTCACGATGTCAGTGCGCGGGATATTCAATTCGGCGATCGGCAATGGCTACGAGGAAAATCGTTCGATACATTTGCCCCTATGGGACCATATCTTATTACCGCCGATGAAGTACCTGATCCGCACGATCTCGATATTGTAACCAGAGTTAATGACCAGATTATGCAGGATTCTAATACTTCCAATTTGATCTTTAATATCCCATACTTGATAGAATTTATCACTCGGGCTATTCCGCTCGAGCCGGGAGATATAGTTGCTACGGGGACTCCCGCTGGGGTTGGTGTCTTCAGGAATCCACCTGTTTTCCTGAAACCGGGCGATGTTGTAACTATCGAGATAGAAAATCTGGGAGTGCTTCAGAATCGGGTTGTTCAAGAACATATTTAGTTTTTACGAGGATAGGTCGATGAAAAATTCAAAGATAGTTTTAGTTTTTCTGGTGATCTCAATCTGTGTGTGCTTTGCTCAGGTTCAGGGTGAGATTATTCAACGGGAACTTACTCCGGATAGATACGGCTATTCGGTTGTGAGATTATGGGGTAATCATTATGAGATGGGATACGCCTTCGGCTATCTTTTTGCCGATGATATAAACAACGCTGTTTTGGAAGCCCGTGAATTGGTTGATCACTGGGGGTATTCGTGGACTGAATTGCTTTTTCTAATAGCTACTTATTCGATCAAACCTGATAGCATCGAATCGGAGTTTCAGGGTATTGCCGATGGTGTGAACGATTCGCTACCTTCTGCGGGATTGACCGCTAACGATGTCAAAGCGGTCAATTTGTATGGCGATATCGCCTATCTTTGTCGGTCTGTATCGTCATGGGGAAGTACGGTTTCTTCGAGCGGATTCTCCACAATCAGCACTCGCCGACTGGATTATTCGGATTTGGGTTTGGAGGCGCAGAATCATCATGTTATAGCCATTTTCGAGCCAAACGATGGTTCGCCAGCATGGATTAATTTCGGCTGGCCGGGATATGTTACCTGTGTTACCGGAGTAAATGAATTCGGAACTATGGCTTCTCTCCACGATTATTATGGTGGAGGAGAACTTGCCATGGGAGCGCTTCCACGTGTTATGGCGTGTCGATACGCTTTGACTATGGTTGCTGATTGGGATATGTCCTGCCATATGGATTCGGTTTTTGAGGAATTGAACACCTACGACTGCGCCACCGCGGGTTTCATGAATTATTTTGTACCCGATGGCTACGGTGGAGTTATTAAGCACAATAGGTCTCTGGGATATTACGAAGTTCGCAAACCTCATCCGGATTGTTTTTTCGGTGAAGCAATCTATACGAACAATAGCGATATCTCGGGGGCTTCTGTTGGCGAACCATGGGCGAGTTACTATTCCGTTTATGCATCGAGTGGGGATATTTCCATGTCCGGTCAATGGGGGACAGCAGGCCCGAGTTTTCATAGGGTTACTGTGGGATATCGATCACGAAACGATATGCTTATCTGGTTTGACGGTTCGATTCCTGGAGGAGTAACATCCACGGTCGAACTGGAATGGTCTGAAACTGTTGGTATCGATGAAATTGCTACAAATCGAAAAGCCCCGACAATAAGAGTTTACCCTAATCCTTTCAATTCAGCATGTAAAATCGATGCTCCAGCTAATAGTGTCATAGGTATTTATGACATCAAAGGCAATAGAATCGAGCGTTTAAGCGGCAGTCAGTTGGAATGGGAACCGTTCGAGGGAATCCCAAACGGAGTCTATTTTATCTCGATAAGTAATCCAGAATATTCTGTTTGCCAGAAGGTTATCTATATGAAATAGATATTAAGCGTGGGTTAGGCTGAAAGTGGTGAATTTGCCGGTGAAGTCTTCGCGCAAGATGTCGATATCCTTAACATTCGCACTCATGGGACCGATTCGAAGCTCTTTTATAAAAGTGTTGATTGAGTTCTCGGGGCCTTCTGCAACGGTTTCGACTGAGCCATCGGAATTATTTCTTACCCAACCTGTCAAAGCGAGTCTTTTAGCGGTTCTAACAGTGAACCAGCGAAATCCTACTCCCTGAACATATCCTCTAACAATCAATCTCACTCTTTTATTTGTACTCATAGAAATTTCTCCAACATTTCAATAGCTTGCTCGGGCGATTCCACCTTTAAAATACCTTCGATATCCCAATTACAATCGAGACAAATAACCGGTTTTTCCAACTGCAGAAAATAAGCGATCTCGCTGAGTGTTCCGTATTTTCCGGAGATCGCAATAGCTGCGTCGGCCGAATGTGCGAGAATGCTATTTCTGGCTATCCCGATTCCAGTGGCGATAGCTACAGATAAAAATTTGTTACCTTCGGATTTTTCTTTGCCGGGGAGAATTCCGATTGGATGGCCGCCACATGAAGAATTACCTTCGCAAGAGGCCTTCATAACTCCACCCATACCACCGCAAATCATCTGGAAATTGTTTTTGGCTAACAATTTTCCGATTGCTTTAGCAAGATTTAACTGTTGCTTTGTGGCGTCTCTTCCTCCGATAACAGCTATTTGCTTTTTTAGATTGGACATGATAACTCGCGAGATTTAGAATTAAAAATCGGGGCGCCCAGATTTGAACTGGGGGCCTTTCGGACCCGAACCGAACGCGCTACCAAGCTGCGCTACGCCCCGATAAATTGAAAATTTCTTATGAGCTCAGGGATGAAATATAATTTTTAAACGCTGCCTTGCAAGGAAAAAATTAATTATATATTTCAAAGCAAACTTTTGCTCTGGATTATTTCCCATTATTCAATTATAATAAAAATATGGAATTTAGAATTGGATACGGCGAAGATCTGCATCGTTTGGTTGTTGAGAGAGAATTAATCCTGGCTGGAGTTACTATCGAATGCGATAAAGGCGCTCTGGGGCATTCGGATGGCGATGTTCTGTGTCATGCCATAGCGGACTCGATACTCGGCGCTATTGCGGATAAGGATATAGGATCGCATTTCCCGGATAATGCAAAATGGACCGAGGGGATGAGTGGCCTGGTTCTTCTGGAGAAAACTATCGAAGTTCTCAAACGTGCCGAATGGTCAATTGTAAATATCGATTCCACCATTATTCTGGAAAAACCCAAACTGTCACCATATATGACTCGAATCCGGGAGAATTTATCAAAGGTCCTCGATATTGATATATCATGTGTCAGCGTTAAAGCCAAAACTAACGAGGGTCTATCCGAAATCGGCAGCGGAGATGCTATCGCGTGTAGAGCTGTTTGCCTGCTAAGCCGTTAATTTCCTCTTATCTTTTTTAAATATTCGATATAGAAAAGTAACAATAGGCACGCTGAAAAGCGCTATAGACAGGTTGTTGCAATACATCTTGATGAAAACCTCGTAATCTTCGGCAAGGTCCATGTAAAGCCAGCTAATATTTGTTGCCGCTACGATAATCAATATCCAAACTATGAGATAATTATAGATTTTATCATGGTCAATAAGGCAGAATAACAATCCCAGACAAATATAATAATAGTGACTCAAGGCAATAAAAATCGGAATAGCCAGAATCCCATAAATCGCGGCCCGGTAAAGAGGGATTCCTCTGCGATAATTGCCCAGAAAGAGAAGCGAAACGAGAATAACACTGATAATAAATCCGATCCAATCATGATTGCGAATGAATATAGCCGCCTTATCGTAAATTGAGAAAAACCTCAGTTTGGTTTCCCATTGTGTGCGTTTATCGGAATCGGTTGGATTTGCAATTCTCGAGATCATCTCAGCTAATTCTCTCCCTGGAGTTCCCTGAACAAGACGGATATTTCCAACATGGTTCAAAGTTATAGTTTTGTTATGCAGGGCGATATTTTTTGAGTAATCTCTCCAGATATTTTGAGGAGATTTGCCAGTATCGATTGACAATATTGCAGTGGAGATCCCTACTAGAATTATACTTCCGGCTATTACACCGGTTACGAAGCGAATTACGTTTTTCCCAAATTTCCTATCGTTAATCCAGTTGAGGATTCCAAAACCAGCAATGACGGAGACAATTACTAACGGAAATAGCCTGAGAATTATGCTCAGAGAAAAGCCAAGACCGCTGAGAAAATATTTTTTCTTTTTCAAAAGAAATATTCCCAGCACGATTGAAAAAAACCAATCGAATCTAAATAGTGCCCATGTTAGGTATGCCAGCATGTCCCAGGAAAAGGCCATGAAAATAAACATCATCGCCGCAGAACGTAGCCCAAAAGCGCGATATATCAAAAATACAGCCAATAAGATAAGCAGAATATCCATTCCCATGAAAAGCCACACGCTGAAATAATTCAGTGGAAGTGCATTGAATAATGGCAGAGTGTAAGCGGTATAGGTCGGTGGAGGATTATAACCGTGATCTCGCAGTATTTTTGCCCAATGTTCAAATGGATTCTTGGCGGAGTATTTCCTGAGCATTTTATCGAAGAAAAGAACATCACCCCGAAATTCCATCCAGCGTTTTTCAGACCAGACTCGAGATCTATCTCCAGACATCTGTTGGGCAATTATTGGGAAAATGAGTCGATAATTTTCCAGATCTCTTACTGCGCTAATTGGTTTAAGTTCCTCTTTGTTATATTCAGAATTTAGAACACGAAGAATCTCGAAATAGAGCTTATCGTAGCTGAGTTCCTTAAAATATTTCGATCCCAGATGATAATGAACCAGCTCCAGAACGTGTGGTTTTCTTCTCATTCCGACACATATCGAGCCCAGAATTACCAATAGTAATATCAACGAAAATCTAAGCTTATTTCTCGGCAGACGAAGGATCAATATCATCCCGAAAAAGAAAAGAATTGTGGAAATGAGATAGAATATTGTCATTTTTTACTCGTGAGCGCTGAACCAATTTTCGCCTACACCAATATCCACAACCAATGGGACATCAAGTTGCATAGCATTCTCCATAATCTCTTTTACGATCGATTTAAGATCGGTGATTTCATTTTCTGGAGTATCGAAAACCAATTCATCGTGAATTGTTAATATCATCTTTGATTTGAGATTCATTTCGTGTATTTTACCATCTATTCGAATCATAACTATTTTGATCAGATCTGCAGCACTACCCTGGATTGGAGTATTTATCGCGGCTCTCTGGATAAAGCGTTTTGAGACAGACTTGTTTCCCTTTAATTCTTCGAAATAGCGTTTCCTACCCATAATCGTTTCGACATAGCCTTTTTCTTCGACTGCCTGAGGGGCTTTGTCCATATATTCCGCTACCTGCGGATATCTTTTAAAATAAGCATCCACAATTTTTCTTGCCTCAGAAAAATCGATTTTTAATCTCTCGCTTACTCCGTAGGGAGTCATGCCGTAAATTACACCGAAATTGATCATCTTGGCGATTCGCCTTTGATCTGTTGTGACGCTTTCCGGAGTGATATTGAAGATTCGAGAGGCGGTTGCCGAGTGAATATCTTTGCCCTCTCTGAAAGCCTCTATAAGTGATTTGTCGCCGGAGATGTGGGCCATGACACGAAGCTCTATCTGTGAATAATCGGCGGAGATCATCACGTTGCCGTTTTTAGGAATAAAAGCTTTACGAATTTCACGTCCGGTTTTTCCTCTCACCGGAATATTCTGAAGATTGGGATCGCGGCAAGAGAGTCTTCCTGTGCTGGTAACGGCTTGTTGAAAAGTTGGATGAATCCTTTTGGTATTTGGATTCACCAGCTGGGGGAGACTGTCGATATATGTATTGATTAGTTTCGCCAGTTCGCGATAGTCGATTATTAACCCGGGAAGTTCGTGCATGGATGCCAGTTTGGTGAGTACTTCGTGATCGGTTGAAGGTCCCGTTTTGGTCTTTTTCTGAACGGGCAAATCCAGTTTATCAAAGAGAATTTCTCTCAATTGAATGGGAGAATTAAGATTGAATTCTTCGCCGGCAAGATCGAATGTTTTCTGTTGGATATCCTCCAATTTTTCATTGAGATCGACATAGAGATTTTTCAATAGATCTGTATCAAGTCCCACACCATCTATCTCCATTCGAGCCAGCACCGGCAACAAGGGAATTTCGAGATCTTGGTAAAGCCCTTTCAAATCATATTCTTCAAGCTCGGGATGAAATTTTTCAATAAGCTGAAGGGCAATATCCGAGTCTTCGCCGGAATATAGAGCTACTCTTGAAGGCTCAACTTCGGAGATACAAAGCTGTCCGCTGTTTTCTTTAGAGGTTATCTCTTTATAGGTCATCATCCGATGACCGAGATGTTTCATGGAAAGCACGTCCAGTCCATGCTCATAAACACCCGGATTTAGAAGATAATCTGCAATCATGGAATCCCCAACGATGCCTTTAAGCTCGATTCCCTCATTAAAAAGAACTATATAGTCGTATTTCAGATTCTGCCCAACTTTGGGATATTTTTCGGATTCCAGAATCGGTTTTAGTTTTTCCAGAACCGTCTTTTTATCAATGTTGAGAGATTCATCAATTATCATTTCGCCCGGTCTTCGATGTCCGACAGGGATATAATAAGCAGTATTAGCTTCTACAGAGAAACTAATACCCACAAGCGAAGCCATCATAGGTCTTTGTGAAGTTGTTTCAGTATCGAGGCTTATTAACTCAGCCGAACGGAGTTTTTCAAGTAATTCCTCGAATTTAACTTCAGTATCGATAAGTATATATTCGCTTTTTCGAGTTTTCCCTTCAGTCTTTTTGTAAAATCTGTCCATAAGATTGGTGAATTCAAGCTCTTCCAGAATAGGAACAAGTTTCTCATAATCCGGTTCACACAATGGGGCATTTTCCCAGTCGAATTGGAAATCGACGTCGGTGTCCAGGGTTACCAGCTTATATGATAACTCCGCCATTTCTCTATCCTGTTCGAGCTTTTTGGCTTTGGAGCCGCCTATATCGTCGAGATGCTTATAAATATTCCTCATTCCACCGTACTGTTCGATTAAGTTCCTCGCGGTTACTTTACCGATACCACTCACACCGGGAACGTTATCCGAACTGTCGCCCATTAGAGCAAGAAAATCGGTTATATGCTCTGGTTTTACACCGTATTTCTCCGTGGCGTTGTCAATTGTGTACCATTGAGTGGGCAGAGCACCTCGATTTGGGGCAAGCATGGAGATATGCTCCTCGATAAGCTGAAAAAAATCTTTATCTCCTGTGATTAAGACTACATCCCAATCTTTATTTACCGCGCGTTTGGCTACGGTTCCCATTAAATCGTCCGCCTCTACGCCATCTTTCTCAATGATTGGAATTCGCATCGCTTCGACCAATTGCCTGATATACGGCAAAGAATCGCGCATCTCGTCTGGCATCTTCTCTCGAGTGGATTTATACTCTGGATAGAGTTCGAGCCGCTCTTTTGCCTTGCCTTTATCGAAAGCGATAGCAAAGGCATCCGGTTTTTCCTGGTCAATTATTTTCAGAATGCTTTGCATCATTCCATATGGTGCAGATGTATTCATTCCCTTACTGTTTCGCAGTGGGCTTTTAATGAAGGCATAGTAGGCCCGATAGGCAAAATGGGTTCCATCCATTAAGTACAGTTTTTTACGATTCTTAGACATGATAGCTCCTGATTCTTTTTAAATAATCTAAAGCTATATATCCTTCTTTGCAAGATATTATCATCCCTGAAGGAATATTAATCCCATTAAATTAACGATTTTGCTAAATAAAACTTAATCTGAGGACTATTTTGCAAAGACGTTTGACATCGGCATATTTTCTGCTTCACATATAGAAGAACGGAAAGGAGAAATTGATGTTAAAAGAAAGTATAAGTGGAGTTAGAGGAATAGTGGGTAACGAACTGAATCCGGAAGTTATTCGAAGATATATTCGTGGTCTGCATGATTTCTTACCCGAAGGTCCAATTGTGGTGGCTCGTGATAGCCGGCCAAGTGGCCAGGGAATAGCTTCGTTGATTTGCGGTTTGTGCATGTTGTATGGTAGAGATGTTATGGATATCGGTATCCAGAGTACTCCCACAACCGAATTGGTAGTGGATAAGACTCAAGCATCGGGAGGTATTATCGTTACCGCAAGCCACAATCCTCAACAATGGAATGCTCTAAAATTTCTCCGCTCCGATGGCCTATTCTTAGATGGGAAAGAACTTGAAGAGGTTCGAGCTTCTATGGATGTCGAGGATAAATGGGCTAGGTGGAATGAAGTAGGCAATTATATTTCATATAAAAATTCTCCTCAAACACATATAGATTCAATCATTTGGCTTCCATGGCTGGAAGCATCGAGAATCAGAGAGAAGAAATTCAGAGTGGTGCTGGATGCTAATCACGGAACGGGTTCGATAGTACTCATTCCGCTTTTAAAACAGCTTGGATGTGAGATAATTCCTCTGTGTTGTCAGCCGACCGGTGATTTTACTCACGAACCGGAACCGATTCCCGCAAATTTGGTTAACCTGGCAGATATGGTTAAGCTCGAAAGCGCGGATATAGGTCTGGCAACCGATCCCGATGCTGACCGTTTAGCTCTGGTAGATGAAAACGGTATCGCAATCGGCGAAGAATATACATTGGCAATTGGAGTTTCTGAAGTTGTAAATTTCAATCCAGGACCGATTGTGGTCAATTTATCTACCAGTTCTATGATTGAATCGCTTGGCCAGGAAGTTTTCAGGACTCCGGTGGGTGAGATTAACGTTACAAAGAAGATGATCGAAATCGATTCTCCTGTGGGAGGCGAAGGCAATGGTGGACTGATAGTATCTGCATGCCATTACGGCCGTGACGGCTCGCTTGCCGCAGCTGTTGTTTTACATCGAATGGCTCGTACTGGCAAGACACTCAGCCAATTGGTCGAAGAATTCCCCAGACTGCATATGATAAAAGACAAGATAGCTGCGGATGTAGAAATGACCGAAGTAAAAGAGAGATTATTAGATAATTTCTCTTTCATTAACCTGGATGAAACCGATGGCTTGAGAATGCAATTTGAGGATAGTTGGGTACATGTGAGAGCATCTAATACAGAAGCAATTATCAGGATCATCGCCGAGGGCAGAGACAAGAAGAAAATTGGTCAGAGAGTTGAACAAATAAAACAGGTTATCAAGAAATAAACTCCTTTTGTTATTTTAGAAAGGCTTATAAATGTGTGGAATAGTTGGATATATTGGTAAAAGAGCTGCGATCGAGATTTTGATCGACGGTTTGAAAAGGCTTGAGTACCGTGGATATGATTCGGCCGGAATAGCCTATCATACCACCAATGGAATTAAGACCGTCAAGGCTAAAGGCAAAATCTCAGAATTGGAATCGAATCTCAAAGAAATAAATGATTGTCCAAATACCGGAATTGCTCATACACGCTGGGCTACCCATGGTGAACCATCACAGGGAAATGCTCATCCGCATACCGATTGTACAGGAAAAATAGCTGTTGTTCACAATGGAATAATCGAGAATTATCGCACCCTGAGAAAATACCTTTCCGAAAAAGGCCATAGATTTACCACGGATACAGATACCGAAGTCATCGCTCATTTAATCGAGGATATTTACAACGGCGGCAACGAAATGCCTTTTTGGAAAGCAGTTAGGAGTGCATTGCTTGAGATAGAGGGTACTTATGGGATAGCGGTGTTATTTGAGGATGAACCGGACAAGATATTTGCGGCTCGCCACGGAAGCCCTTTATTGATAGGTATGGGCGAAGATGAACACATCGTAGCTTCGGATGCTTCGGCTATCATAAGATACACCGATAGAGTTATTTATCTCGATGAAGGAACTCTGGCCACTATAGAACAGGACAAAGTGCGCATGAGCACTTTGGATGCCGAAGATATTTCTCCAAAAGTAGAAAAAATTTCCTGGTCATTAAATGAAATTGAGAAAAGCGGCTACGATCATTTTATGCTAAAAGAGATTTTTGAACAACCTAATACTCTTCAAAATGCTTTTAGGGGAAGATTGAATTTGGAAGAGGGAACGGTGAGATTGAATGGCCTAAAACCATTTTTAGACTATCTTCATGGTGTGGATAGGATAATAATTACCGCTTGTGGTACCAGTTGGCATTCAGCACTGATTGGTGAGTATCTTATCGAAGAATTAGCCAGAATTCCGGTGGAAGTTGATTATGCTAGCGAATTTCGATATCGAGGACCGGTGTTACGAGATAATGAAGCGGTAATAGTTATTAGCCAATCAGGAGAGACTGCCGATACACTAGCAGCCCTCAGGGAGGTAAAACGTCAGGGAGTGCCATGTTTTGGGATCGTGAATGTAGTCGGATCGACTATTGCAAGAGAGACCGACGCTGGAGTATTCATTCATGCAGGGCCGGAGATCGGTGTTGCTTCGACCAAAGCGTTTACCAGTCAGGTAATGGTATTGGAGCAAATTGCTCTTCTTCTTGGTAGAATGCATGGACTATCAACGGTACGTGGTAAAAAGCTTATTGAAGATTTACATAAAGTACCTGATATGGTTGCAAAAATTCTTGATAATGAGAAAAAACATGGAGTTATTAAGAAAATTGCTAAAGAACTTTATGAGTGTGGAAATTTCCTATTCTTAGGCAGGGGAGTTAATTATCCCGTAGCACTTGAAGGAGCACTTAAACTAAAAGAGATAAGTTACGTTCATGCAGAAGGTTATCCTTCCGCTGAGATGAAGCACGGACCTATTGCTCTCATAGATAAAAAGACTCCTGCTGTATTTATCGCTGTCGATGACCCGCTATATGATAAAATTCTTTCCAATATCGAAGAAATCAAGGCCAGGGAGGGAGTAGTTTTAGCAATCGCCACCGAAGGAGATATGAGAATCAAGGAGATAGCAGATTTTGTTATCTATGTTCCGCGAGCTGACAGTCTGGTATCACCAATAATTACCGCGATTCCAATGCAGCTTCTCGCTTATCATATAGCAGTTCTGAGAGGAACCAATGTCGATCAACCTCGAAACCTGGCCAAATCGGTAACAGTTGAATAAAAATATGAATATCGTATAATGGCTTGACTATATATATAAATAAATCTATTTTACTTAAAGATTAAATTGGGAAATTATTGTTGTTTACGGGATTGATACATAAAATTGGCCGTGTGGAAACTCTTATCCGAAAAGGAGTTTCGTATGAGTTGACTGTTGGAATTCCCGATGTTTTTGACTGGGAAAAGGGCGAAAGTGTAGCAATAAATGGAGTTTGCACTACAGTTGAGTGGTTTGAAAAATCGAAAATACGAGTTATTTTAACCGATGAAACTATCGCCAGAAGTAATCTGGATAGACTTGTACGAAATTCAAAAGTGAATATCGAAAGAAGTCTGCGTCTGGATAGCAGATTGGGGGGCCATATAGTGCAGGGACATGTGGATTGTGTAGGAAAAGTAAAATGGCTAAAAGTAAAAGGTGATACAGCCGAATTGGCAGTGAGTTTTCAGCAGAATTACGCTAAGTTTATTGTGGAAAAGGGCTCTATTGCTTTAGATGGCGTAAGTCTTACAATATCAAAGTTAAATTCTGGTTTTTTCTGTTGTGCTTTGATACCGGAAACAATCAAAAGTACTATAATATCGAATTACAAACCGGGAACTTCTGTGAATCTGGAATTCGATATAATTGCCAAATATATAAAAAGAATGTTAAAAAATAAATGACTAATAAAGATAGAAATCAATTTATCTCGATCCCTCAGGCAATTGATAGAATTGCCCGGGGTGAGATGATTATTGTGATCGACGATGAAGACCGGGAGAACGAAGGCGATTTTGTTTTCGCAGCGGAGAAAACTACTCCCGAGGATATCAATTTTATTACTAAATATGGACGAGGAATGGTCTGTGTTCCCGCAATTAAAGAGAGATTGCACGAACTAGACCTGGATCTGATGGTAGAGAAAAATACAGCGCTGCATGAAACACCATTTACTGTAACTGTAGATTATAAAAAAGGAACAACCACGGGTATTTCTGCTTACGATCGAGCAGCTACAATAAAAGCTCTGGCTGATCCTAAAGCTGTATCATCCGATTTCGCCAGACCGGGGCATATTTTCCCTCTCATGGCAAAAAATGGCGGAGTATTAGAAAGAGCAGGTCATACGGAAGCAACAGTCGATTTGTGTAGGTTAGCCGGCTTAAATTCGGTGGGTGTTTTATGTGAAATCCTCGCTGAAGATGGGACTATGGCACGATTGAACCAGCTTAAGAAAATCTCTGAAAATCTTGATATACCAATTATAACTATCAAGGATTTAATAGAATATCGTCGTCAAAACGAGAAACTGGTCAGGAAAGTAATCTCCGCAAAATTTCCAACTAAATATGGTAGATTTACCATACATTTTTATCAATCACTTCTTGATGATAAACAACATGTTGCTATAGTTAAAGGCGATGTAGCCGATAAAGAGAATGTTTTGGTCAGGGTTCACGATGAATGCCTTACCGGCGATGTTTTTGGGAGTTTACGTTGCGATTGTGGTGAACAATTGGCAACCGCACTGCGTATGATAGAAGCGGAAGGCACTGGTGTCGTTTTATATATGCGTCAGGAAGGTAGAGGAATTGGATTGGGCAAGAAAATTCAGGCTTATCATCTTCAGGATATCGGTTTTGATACGGTGGAAGCTAATTGTCGTTTGGGATTTCCACCAGATCTTAGAGAATATGGTGTGGGAGCTCAGATATTAGTTGATCTGGGATTATCCTCTATCAGACTGATGACAAATAATCCGAAAAAAATTATCGGTTTAGAGGGATTTGGTTTATCGATAGCTGAGAGAGTACCAATCAAAATTCCTCCCAACGAAGAGAATTTCGATTATCTTAGAACCAAACAGGAACAAATGGGACATATACTTAATCTAAGCAAGAATAATATGGAAGAACATAAAGAGGAAGGATAGGAATTATGGCAATTATTCAGGGCGATTATATCGTAGATAAATCTGCAAAGGTTGCTATAATCGTAGCCAGATTTAATGAGTTTATCGTTAAGAAGCTGCTAGATGGTGCTTTGGATTGTCTTGATAGACATGGTTTGAATGAAAAATCTGTGTCGGTTTATTGGGTACCGGGAAGTTTCGAGATTCCTGCTACTGCAAGAAAACTGGCTGAGAATGGCAAATACCATGCTATAATCTGTTTAGGTGCTGTTATCAGAGGAGATACTCCACACTTCGAATATGTATCTTCTGAAGTCAGTAAGGGTATCGCTAATGTTTCCCAACAGACTGGCAAACCGGTTATTTATGGGGTTTTAACTACAGATACAATTGAACAGGCTATGGAAAGAGCAGGCACAAAAGCAGGAAACCGTGGTTTCGATGCGGCTATGGATGCTCTGGAAATGATTAGCCTTAATAAAAAGATAGATAGCGAATAGAAAATATGGGCGCAAGACGTAAAGCAAGAGAAGGAGTTCTTCTGGCTCTTTATTCTCGAGAAATCAGCGGAGAACAGGATAGAGAAGTACTGGAAAAGAACATCCTCGAAATGTATGAGATACCCAAGCGAACTGAGATGTTTTACAGAGCGCTTCTAGAAGAAACTCTGGATCATATTGATGAGATTGATGAGATAATTGAGGATAGAGTTCAAAACTGGGATCTTGATAGAATTGTTATTGTGGATAGAAATATTCTGAGAATGGGAGTTGCGGAGTTATTCTACTTTCCAGATATTCCTCCTAAAACTTCTATTAATGAATGCATCGAATTGGCCAAGTTATATGGTACATCCGAATCGGCCAGATTCGTTAATGGTCTTCTTGATGCTATTTTAAGATTTTCGGATTTAGAAAAAGCTGAGGAGCTGGAAAACAAGGAATAATGAGATACGCGGTTATTAGTGATATACATGCTAACTTAACTGCACTAAAAGCGGTTTTGAAGGATATTGAGAAACGTCTTGTTGATGAGATAATTTGTGTTGGGGATATAGTCGGATACGGAGCACGTCCGGTGGAATGCACTAAATTGGTGAAAACTCGTTGTCGAAAATGTGTTGCGGGAAACCACGATTGGGCTGTTCTGGGTAAAACTGACTTCTCCAATTTTAATAAGAATGCTCGTGATGCAATTAGCTGGACAATTGAAAAACTCGATATTTCGGAAAAAAAATATTTATCTGAGCTGACTCTAAAAGAAGATTTCGGGGAGTTTGTAGTTGTTCATTCAACTCCTGATAGGCCGGAAAAATGGAATTATTTAAAACATAAGGATCAAACCCCCTTGATTTTTAGTTCTTTTAAACATCGAATTTGTTTTATTGGGCATACTCATGTGCCTATGATCTGGATTGAGGATTCGACCAGAAGAAAACCAGAATTTGGGAAAAAGATAAGCTTACAGAACGAGAATAGATATATAATCAATGTGGGTAGTGTAGGGCAACCTCGAGATAAAGATCCGAGAGCTTGTTTTGTTGTTTATGACGATTCACATCGAAATGTTGTTTTTCATCGAGTTGAGTATGATGTAGAAAAAGCTTCTCAGAATATTTTAAATGAAGGATTACCCGAGAATTTCGCAAGTAGATTGCATGTGGGTAAATAAGGTATATATTAATTGCGTATTTTACCTGTTTTTTTTGATTTGAGAATTTAGAATTAGAAAATTGTAAGGAGAATAGATGCCTCACGTAAATTCGTTAATACTTAAACACGCATTGGTATGGATTATCGGAGCGATAGTATCCGGTTTTCTTACTGGATTATTAGCTCAAAAGAAAAACCAAAGCTTTATCAAATGGTTCTTTTTGGGAATGGTTGCACCATTTGTGTCTTTGATTGGTTTATCATATACCAAGGATAACCCGGATAACAAGGATTTCTATCTTTCGGATAAAGGATATACTCACCTCAGGCGTTGGTATGCCGTTCTTGTAACTTTCATGGCTTTTCTGGTTTATGCTCAGACCGCACAACCAACAGTTTCTTTCTGGGATTGCGGTGAATTTATCGCTTGTAGCTATAGCCTTAGTGTTCCTCATCCGCCGGGAGCACCGATATTTTTGCTTCTCGGACGAATAACTTCAATTTTGCCTCTCGATTTTCTGGCTCCATTGTGGGGGTTAGAAGAACTGACCGTCGCGCATAAGATGAATTTGATGAGTGGGTTGTTTAATGCTATGGCTATTGGAGTTCTTTTCCTTATCGTAACCAAAGCTGTAGAAAAGATGTTCCTCAAGCTTCACAGATCTTCGGAGTATGCTATAGTATTGGCCGCAGGTATGGTCGGTTCTCTTTTAGCTGCTTTTGCTTATACCTATTGGAATAACGCAGTCGAAGCCGAGGTTTACGGCCCGGCAATGTTTATCACAAATCTAGTGATTTATTTTGCTATGTTATGGTATAGAAAACGCGAGAAACCGATGAGTGATAGGTATCTTGTGTTTATTCCCTTTATTCTCTATCTGGGAATAGGAATTCACTTAACTGTGATGATAATGCTCCCACCGATATTCCTGTTTGTGATATTCTGCAGCCCGGAGAAAAGGAAAGATCCATTTTTCTGGTTGACCTGGATAATACTATTCAGTGTTGCTACAACGTTTAATCTTTTCTTGATAGTTATGGGTTTGGGATTAATTCTGTCGTTCTTGGGAGCTATAATTTATGGATTGACTTCAAAAACAAGAAAATCTTGGGTTGGAAGAAGCCTGGGATTGATGTTTATCACATTATTGCTAGCGGGAGTTGCCTTTGGTGCCAGCACTTACACTTTAATTCGATCCGAACAGGATCCACTTATTGATGAAAATGATCCGGAGACAATCGAAGGATTTGCCGATTACATGGATCGAAAACAATATGGTCAGGAATCGATGTGGGAAACCATGGTCAAGAACCGTAAAGGAACTTGGAAAAACCAACTTGGTACACATCCCAGGATGGGTTTCTGGGGATTCTTTATGCAGCAATGGTCAAACCCAAAGCTAAGCTTATGGGGATTGCTGCCTTTCGCAGTTGGATTGGTAGGTTTGATTTTCTTTGGATCTAAACATAAACAATTCTGGTTGTTATTGTTCCTTGCGCTTCTGGTAAGCACGCTTGGACTTGTGATATATATCAATTTTTCCGATGGTACTCAGGGTATTAAACTTGAAGTCAGGGATCGAGACTATTTCTTCACACCGGGATATATGTTATTCTCCGGTTGGATAGGAATTGGGATTGGTGCAATTTTAGCTTTCTTCAATTATCTACGAAGACAAGCCAAATTATCACCGGTATTTACTACTATACTGGCCTTCATATTGACTTTGATACCAGTAGTTCCGCTTAAAGCAAACTGGTTCACTCATGATAGGAGTGGGAATTATATTCCCCATGATTATGCCTACAACATCCTTAATTCCTGTGATCCAAACTGTATCCTGTTCACCAATGGTGATAACGATACTTTCCCACTATGGTTTTTGCAGGTAGTTAAACAGGAACGTGACGATGTTTGTATTGCTAATCTATCGCTTCTAAATACTCCTTGGTATATCAAACAGCTCAAAACTCGTAAGTATTTCCAATATACTGGAGTGAATAATTCCGGCAGAAAAGTCACTGGCGAGATGCAGGCTGAAAATGAGATGGAATTGAAGAGAAAACTATCTGCAAGGGGAATTAACCTATCGAGTTCAGAAATCACTAAAGTTACTAATCAATTTGGTCACGATTTTGTGCCAATAGCTTATACGGATAAAGAGATCGATCAATTGCGCGCTTATCGTACACGTAATGGTGAAATTGTAAGGGTTCAGGATTTAATGGTCATCCACTTAATAGATCATACCGAATCGAAGATGGTAATTTCCGATTTGGAAGAACCAGATACACTAACTAGCGCAACAAAAGATACTACTTATGTGTTCAATCCGCCAGTTTACTTTGCTGTAACTGTTTCACCCGATAATAAACTTCACTATACACCTTATCTAAGAATGGAGGGCCTTGCATATAGATTAACCGGTAAGAAAGGCGAACGTCAGGTCGAACCGGATATAATGAAAGATTACTTATTCAATAAATATCTTTTCCGAGGTTTAAACGATTCTACTATTTATAAGGATGATAATTCTAATAAACTGCTTCAAAATTACACTACAGCTTTCATGACTCTGGCCCTCGAATTCAAGATGAGTAACGAATCAGAGGAAGCTTTGAAAGTCATGGAAGAAGCATTACTTGTTCTTCCTTATGATTGGCGTGTTACAATGTTCACTGCCGATTTGTATGCTGAATCGAAGGAGTGGGATCGTATGAAAGGCCTTTTCGACTATGCTATGGAAAATGATTCCAATAATGTTCGTTTAATAAGAGTGTTCTCAGATTTGGCTTATCAAAATGGTGATACAACCGGAGCAATACCATATTTGGAAGAAGGACGAAAATATAATCCCGATGATGATATGTTGTTCAAAACATTGCTTGGTTATTATTATGTTCTGGGGATGAACGATGAGATGAATAATCAAATAGAAAAATGGCTGGAGAATCATCCAGATGACCAGCAATTGAGATCTTATCTGGAATCGGTTCAAGCCAGAAAACAACAGAAACCAATAGTTGTTCCCAGCAATAAAAATGCAGAAGATATCGCGCGGGAGCAACCTAATGTTGCATTACCAAGTGGCCGAGAAGTAGGTACTGGTCCGATAGAAGATAAACCTCAAGGTGGCGAATAGAATAATGCGAAAAATCCTTATAATCAATTGGCAGGATAGAACAAATCCTTTTTTTGGTGGGGCCGAAGTCCATTTACATGAAATATATGGGCGACTTGCTCGCCGAAATGATTATGAGGTAACTCTATTGTGTACAGGTTATCCTGGCTCTAAAGATCAAGAGACGCTCGATGGGATCAGAATCGTGCGAAGTCCGGGCAATAGAAACACATTTAATTATCGTGTAAAGAAAGAATATTTAAAGCTTCTAGCCGAGGGCAAAAAATTTGACCTGGTTATCGAAGACATGAACAAAATGCCATTTTTTGCTGAGAAATGGTGTGGAGTTCCGGTGATAGTTCAGGTTCATCACTTTTTCGGAGAAACAATTTGGGGTGAGTTCCCATGGTTTAAATTCTTCTTTCCTCTTTATGTATTATGGGGAGAAAAGCGAGCATTAAAGCATTATTCGAGAAAGAAACTACCGGTAATTTCGGTTTCTCAATCCACTGCGGATGAAATTATCGAAGGTGGAGTGGATCCAGATAAAATCGAAGTGATCTATAACGGACTTCCCGTAGAAGAATATATCACGGATGAAAAAATCGATAGATTCACCAAACCCACTATTGTATATCTTGGCAGAATAAAAACATACAAACGAGTCGATATACTAATTAAAGCGATGCCTGCAATTAGGGAGAGAATACCAGATGCGAGATTAGTTATTATCGGTTCAGGTGATGGTTTACCGGAGTTAAGAGATTTGGTAGATTTATTGTCTCTCTCGGGGGTTGTTGAATTTACCGGATTTATCTCTGAAGAAGAAAAGAAAGATTATCTCAGAAAAGCCTGGGTAGCCGTAAATACCAGCCCTAAAGAAGGATGGGGAATAGTTGGGATGGAAGCTCAGGCCTGTGGAACACCAGCTGTGGTTTCTGATGCTCCCGGACTTAGAGAATCTATCATTGATGGGAAAACCGGATATTTATTTCCTTTTGGTGATGAAGCAGCTCTTGCCGATAAAGTATCTGAGATTCTGACTTCGGACAATTTACGTGAAAAGATGGAAAACGAAGCAGTAAAATGGGCACAGAAGTTCACATGGGACGAAGCGGCTATTCAAACCGACAAATTTATCGGTAAAGTCTTGAATGGCGAGGTTTAAATGCGTTCATTAACAATACTAATCTGTTGTTTGATTATTGTATTGATGACAGTTTCCTGCAACAGAGAAGACAATGCGATTCAATCCGAAACCGATGATTTCTCAGATGTATTCTTCTTTCCAACCGATTCATTAGATTACTTATATGAAGGTGATAAAGCGCTTATAATGGTTGTTGAGAACAATAATACATTTGGTTTCCCTGAAGCCGAATCCCTCTTCGAAACACGTAGAGCAGTTATGGGATCCATATTCAGTGAATTGTACGAAGTCGATCCTTCCGAATTTGAAGGATTGACTTTGATAGAATTAATCGATCAATTCGGCGAACCCTGGCAGATAGAGAAGATAACTGAAATAGCCGAAGGTAATTACGACAGGATTATTGCACTTACCGATTCAACAGCAACATCGGTTTATTTTCTTGATTCACTTAACTATTTGAAAGATAATGGCTATAGTATCGATATCTTTTTCAATTTGCATGGCACTTACATCTCAATTGTTTTCGTTGATGGCAATATGCCTGCGGAGTATCTTTGTGGGTTGATTGTCGATGAGGATATCGATGTTCGATCTGTATATCAATGTTGTTGTTATGCGAGCCGTCATCTTCCCGAATGGGCTGAAACCGATGTGCAAGCAGTATGCGGTGCAACGGATATTAATTATTATATGACTTTCTCGCCAATTTTCTTTTTCGATTACTGGCTTAACGAAGATATGACCTACGGCGAAGCAGTAAGGCAAGCATTCTATAGCGAGGTCTGCACTCTTTATACTCTCACTGATCGGGTTCCCGAGTTGAGTATGATGCTTCTGCCCGACATACAAGCTTCTAGCGAACATGTACTATGTGGCGATTCCACTCTCCTATGGCCTGATTGGTCAGGAACGATAATCTGGGAATAATCATTAATGAAATCAACATCGTTTAGAAAACAATCTTCCAGCGAAGAGATTGCAAATTCGATTACGCATGGAATTGGGGCTGGCCTTAGTATCGCAGCATTGGTTTTGTTGATTGTGTATTCGAGTATATATGGTGGTATTTGGCATGTGGTTAGTTTCTCTATCTATGGTGCAACTCTGGTGATTTTATATATTAGCTCTACGCTTTATCATAGTTTTCGAAATCCTCGATTAAAACATATATTCCACATCCTCGATCATTCTTGCATTTTTCTTCTCATTGCGGGAACTTACACGCCTTTTACCCTGGTGACTTTACGCGGCAATGGCGGATGGTGGATTTTCGGAGTTATCTGGGGATTAGCTATATCGGGTATTGTACTCAAAGCATTTTTTATTAATAAATTCAGGAAATTGTCCGTAGTGATATATATTGCCATGGGATGGATAATAATGTTTGCCATGAGACCGCTTATTCATAACTTACCAGGGATGGGGTTAATGTGGCTTCTCATAGGAGGATTATGTTATACAGGTGGAATCTTTTTCTATGCATATAAAAAGATACCATTTGGACATTCTTTGTGGCATCTTTTTGTTTTAGGAGGCAGTATATCTCATTTCTTTTCAATATTTTTTTATGTTCTACCGAGAGCTTGAAAATAACAATAAAGGAAAACTATGGAAAAGATCAAAATATATGGCGAATATATCGAACTTTACAAGCTTCTTAAACTTGCCGGCCTTTGTGCTACGGGGGGAGAAGCCAAAATTGTAATCTCCGAAGGAATGGTTAACGTGGATGGAGAAATCGAGACCAGAAAACGTCGTAAGATAAAGCCGGGTATGGAAGTCGAATATTCGAGTAAAAAAATTTCAGTTAGTTTTGAATAGATCTCTTTTTTATGTGTATAGAGTTATGAAACGACGAACTTAAAAAAGAAAGAGAGAAATCAAAATGGCAGGAATACTGAGTTTTTCAAAAACCCAATTGAGTACGGGAATGATCGTTCTGATAATCGCTCTGGCTTTATGGGATATAGCCTGGAAAGGTGTTGCGATGTGGAAATCTGGTAGAAATTCGCAGAAAGGCTGGTTCATTGCAAATCTGGTTTTCAATACTGTCGGAATATTACCGATTTTCTACCTGGCTTTATTCTCGAATAAAGAAAAAGCCTAAAACACTAATATAATTGATTGTTCAAGCCCTTCATAAATTGAAGGGCTTTTTTTATTTATTGAAAACTAATGAAATTTTATTATTCTATAATCGGAGTAAATACATAATGAGAATTGATCCAGAATATCAGGATACCGAGAAACTATACAAGAAAAAAAAGGGACCTGGGAATTATATCTTTTTCCTTGTGGCAATTATTGTTCTGCTTGTATTTTCTGTAATATTTGCCAAACCAGGTGAAGAAGATAGTAATACAACAATTTTCGGTGTTGCATTAGTAGGATTGGTTATCAGTGGTATCCTTTCAATAGCCAGACCTTACCTGGGCGCATTTTTTACTGTGGTGATAAACATTGCATTAACTGTGATTATAATTTCACTTCTAGTATTCGTTCTGAAAATAATCCATATTGCTTAAATTAGATTTCCAGAGCTTTCTCTTTGTGTCCACTAATTGCCCAGATGATTCCCCCAATTATCCCCGATAGGATACTAATTCCCAGGAAGATAAGTGAAACCAGTAAACCTTTGGCTTCGGTTGAACCCCATAATGTGAAAAAATAACTAAAACTGGCTTCGCGAACTCCTAATGCATTAAGTGAAATTGGAATCATGGAGATAATCCAGACCAGTGGCACGAAAACATAGAAAGCAGTAATCGGGATTTGAGATTCTCCGCAAACTAATGCTATCAATACAACAAAGGTAATTATTGATCCCTGGTAAAGAACACTTAAAATGAACCCTTTCAACAGGACAATTTTATCGTTCTTATAATGTTTGATAGCATCGATGAAATCGAGAATCTTTTGACCGATATTCATGGGGAGTTTCATTAAGATTTTGCCCAGAATTCTCTCATAATCGAGAAACACAAATAGAATTGTACCTAACCAAAGGGCAGCATTCAAGATGAGGACTATCAATGGAATAGGTGAGGGTGGTCTAACTATAGGTAGAAAAACCAACGCAATAAAAAGAGTAGCCAGAAGCCCCATCAATCTTTCTGAAGCTATAGAAGCATAAACATCGCCTATACGCTGTTGTTTTTTCCCTGCACGATATCCACGCACCACATCGCCGCCAACTCCACTGGGGAGAAAATTATTGAAAAAATAACCAATTAAATAGAGTTTGATTCCCTCGCCAATGGATTGTTTCATTCCGTGGCCATTCAAAAATACTTTCCAGCGCCATGATCCGATAATTGTAGTAGCGATAAAGAAAATTAGCAGAGGAATAGTTGTCCATGCGGGGAATTCTTTGCTGGCCACCAGAAAATCTTCCAGATCGATTTTGTGAAGCAGATATAGCAACAAAGCAGCGCTAATGGATAATTTTAGCGCAAGGGTAAGCGGTTTTTTTACACTATCTTTCATTATTAATACGAATCAATCAAATTATCGGGGACTGATACCCAATCGTGACGTCGTCTTCCAATTTCCTTCAGAAAGTCGCGGTAAATAACTCTACTTTCGATATCGCAATCGGGAATATTTTTTTTCACTGCTTGATATATCGAGGGCTGGATATCTTCATAAAGGTATTCCAGTATTTCTTCAAGTTTGATTCTCGCCATTTTATCCTCTCTGATTAATAGTAAATTCTCATTAGATGTAGACCTTTTGCTTCAGCTACTTTATATCGAAATTTTTTCTCTCCGGATTGTAGCATTTCATGAAAATCCTCGAGTGAGAAACGTCCCAGTGAACAATCAAGCATAGCGCCCACCAAACATCTGACCATATTATGCAAAAACCGATTTCCCTCAATAGCAAAAAACGGACCGATCTCCGATATTTCCCATCGACAATTATAGATTTCGCACAATGGGTTTTCTGGAAGTGATTCAGTTTTTGCAAATGCGGAGAAATTATGTTTTCCTTGAATCATACTGGATAAATCATTTAGTAGTTCTATACTTGGTCTGAAATGTATATGAGATGCAAATTCTTGATTAAAGGGATCTTTTTCATGTATTAATTGATAATGGTACAATTTTTTCGTTGCGCTGAATCTCGCCGAAAAATCCTCTCGAACAATTTCAGTCTGAACAATCGATATATCCGGTGGTAAAAGGCAATTTAATCTGTAAGTCAGGTCTTCGCTATCATATTTATGGGGGAGTTGACAATTCGCAATCTGTCTATGTGCGTGAACTCCGGTATCCGTCCGGCTTGCTCCGGTAGTTTTTATTTTGATATTGAAGAGTTGTCCAAGGGCCTGATTTAAAAATCCCTGCACCGTGATATCTTCGGGTTGAATTTGCCAACCGTGGAATTTTGTCCCTTTATAGGCGATTGTGAATTTGAAATTCTGCATAATTCGAAAATAAATCTCTAAATTAATAATGTCAAGTATGTACTTTTTAGCAGCTTCATCTTGATTTTATTTATTCATGGAATATATTCAATAAATGTTATCAAAACGATACAAAATATCATCGATAATTGCCCTGTTAATAGGGTTATTGTTACTTTCTTGCGGTGGTTCTGGAAATCTTACCGAAAGAGAGAAGCAGCTCAAGATTTCCTTCCCATCCAGGGAATACCGTTCTTTTATTTGGGATAAATTCTCCTTTATAAATCTTAATAGCGAAAACTTCCCCGATAGTATCTCCTTTTTTCTGCCAATTGTCGAGCAGCAATCGATAGATATGGACAATGCTACGTTGGTGGAGGAGATATCCGGATGGATAGATACGCTGCAATTCGACTATCAGCGACTTGGGATTGAAAGAGGTACTAATCTTGTGATTGTTGAGGATGTTTCGGCCAGTGTTGGAGATTATCTTCGGTTTATGGATAATATAATCTGGGGATTTTTAACGATGTTTCCAAAAGCTGAGTGTGAAGTGAGTATAATTCGTTTTGGGGAGTTTGCTGAAGTTGTTATGCCGTGGTCCCTTCCTGAAAATATTGTCACCTTTTCACCGGAGAGTTTATCTTATCCTGACAGGGGAGGTAGCGAGTTATTCAATGCACTTCAATTAGCTCTTGATCTTACCAATCAGCGAAAAGACAGCCCATGTGCAATTTTACTTTTTACGGATGGCGATTTCATTAGTGATCAATCTACTTATGGATTAATAGATAGAGCAAATCGATATAAATCGAGTATAAATGTTTTTATGCATGGAAAAGGTTCAAAAGGCGTATTATCAGAGATTGCAGATAAAACTGGTGGAATATATCTCGGTCAACCTTCGGGAGGATTCTCCCCTGAAATGGTCTATTCTGCTGCACGGGAAAGCTATTATATTCGGTATTCTCCTGAAAACAAACTGAAAGAAGGAGCACTTCACAGAATATGCTTAATTGCTCCCAAAGGTATTAAATATCGTGGCGAATATCGAGCGCCCGGTACGATTCCATATGCCGAACTGGATAGTCGTGAAAATGAAAGAGAAAATGATATAGTTTTGCCGGATTTACTTCTCAGCACAGTTAGAGTTCCATTTGGTAATCCCGGTAACGACGAACTTCCTGCCGAAGCAGTGAGTATTTTAGATAGCGTATCCAATGCGATTAACGGAGATATTGATAAAGGGAGAATTAGCATCAAAATCGATGGCTATACCTGTGATCTTGGAAGTGTTAGTTTCAATATGTTATTGTCAAAACGTCGCGCCCTCTGTGTCAAAGAATATCTTAACCACAAAATTGGTGATGAAGTCAATTTCGATGTTTCCTGGTATGGCGAAATGTATCCTCTTAACGGCAATGAAAACGAAACTCAACGCAAAGTGAATCGTAGAGTGGAAATAACCGTCGATCTAATTGAATCCGACAAACTCTAATAAATAATGAATGGTTGTGGCGTGAAAGTCAGAATTAGTATGCCCAATGCTGCAATAGCTAGTTTTCTTCGCTTGTTATCCAGAGGTGTATAAGGATCGATTGTTGGTGGATGACGCAGTTTAACCAGAAATAGCAAGACTAACGCCCAGACTATCCATCCAACCCAGAGAAAGGCTAATGGTAACAGTACAACCCAAACAATTTGAGAAATCCTTTTCGATTTATCTCCGAAAATTGCATAGGAGATATGCCCACCGTCGAGTTGGCCAATTGGCAGAAGATTGATACTGGTTATCCATAAGCCTATCCATGCGGCAAAGGCAACCGGATGAAGCAATAATTCCATTCCGGAAGGAATATTTCGAAAGAAAACCTTTATCATTGCCCAAACAATTATTGAATTGCCCAATCCAATTCCGCCCATGTCCGCCATCTGATTTTCTGGGACGGCCTCCGAAAGAAATAATCCGACTATTAATATGGGAAAGGCTACCACGAAACCAGCTGCTGGACCGGAAAAACCAATATCGAAAAGACTCTTTCGATTAGGGATGGCGGATTTAATCCTGATCACCGCACCCATGGTACCGATTATTGTCGGAAAAGGAATAAAGAAAGGCAATGTAGCTCTAACTCCATGCCTTTTACTGGCCAAATAATGTCCCATTTCGTGAATACCGAGAATGGCGATTAATGAAAAAGAGAAAGGGAAACCGCTAATGAAAAATGAAAACGAAATTTCAGGTTCCGCTCCGGACATTAATGCGCCGGCTGTGGTAGTAGTAATTATCGTAACCACGAATAGGATTAAGTGAATCAGATCTTTTTTGCTCATTTATCACATATCCCAGAATATACCGTCGCCTGTTTTCTCGTTGTCATCATCATCAGTTATCGAGAAAGAATTATTAGTTCTTTCTCCGTTGGTTGAATCGTAATCATCGCTATCATTTCCAAATTCGAGGAATATTCCCATACTACGTGCATCGTAGTCTGGGTGATAGTCGTTACCACCGCCAGAACCGTTGGATCTTCCGCCAGATTTGTAGCGATCATTTCCATCGAGGTCGCAGAATACTGAAAAAGCATTCTGTGAGGTTCCTCCCTGTGAAAGCGAAGTGCCAGAGTAAGAGTCATCACCTTCGTCGTCGATAAACCATGTCGAAGTTATATCCCATGCTCCACCTTGATTGATTGCTTCTCGCCCTAGATAAGAATCGTCGCCCTGTCTATCTCTGAAATAAGCCGCAGCTTGATGTGCTCCGCCGCCCTGTACATATCGATTTCCGATATATTTATCATCACCATGACAGTCACCCAGTATACCCATACCAAAGAAATACCCGCAGGCTTGCGAGAAATTCCCTGCTTCGTAGAAATCATCGCCGTTTCTATCGTATAGAACACCAATGCCACCTGCAGCAAGGCTTCTGAAACCCATTCCTACGCCCTGACTCCAACCATCCCAGGTACCCTCGTTACCGTAACCGTTAGGTATCTTAAAACAGGCGATATATCTGTCATCACCGCTGTGATCGACCAACATCCCCACAGCTTTGGAAACGCCACATCCCTGAGAATATCGAGTGGAGTGATAAAAATCGTTTCCCGATAAATCGTAAACCAGACCAGCTCCGAAAGTTGCAAATCCTTGCGTGGCTTCATCGGAAGAGTAATAGTCATTGCCGGACCTATCGATCAACAAACCGGTTCCGCAGAATGCCGATCCGATTGTAAGCCTATTGCCGATATACATATCGTCTCCATACAGATCGATAAGACATCCGGAACCGCAAAATCCGCTACCAACGGAGCCCAGAGTCTTTCGAATATAGGTATCATTACCTCCCAGATCGATATGAATACCAACTCTTCCCGAAGTAAAACTGTGCTTATAATTATCGTAAATTGTATAAGGTGTTCCACCGCAGAATCCCAGATAGGTATCATTGCCGCCCAGATCTATCCAGATAGCAGCTTCTTCCGAATAAGTATAGCTTTCGGTGCCGGTTACGATTAAACGAGCTAAGATGGGTATTTCGATACCCGCGCTATCTTTTACTCCAACTTCGACCATTCGGTCGATAAGGATATCGCGGGAGCTATCCGCACCTTCAGCGGGTTGAATTTGCTTGAGAATCTCCAGCTTTTCCGGATCATCGAGGGCGGTTAAGTTTATTCCCGCTTTTATAAGATTCTGGTAGTTAATTTTCTTTGTATATCCAATTAGATCGTGATATGAATCGACATTATCCTCATCTGGATCGGAATCGATATAGACAGTTTTAGTGAAAATATCGATGAGAAATGGGATGATCACATCAATTTCATTTAATTCAGCTTTATCCAGATTTGCAAAAGCTAAATCGAGGTATCGGTTCGATTGTTTGACAGCAGAAATAACGAAATCGAGACCCTCGCCCCGGGGAAATTCAAGTGTGAAATCATCTTCGATATCAAGCACCTGGGGGATGCCAGCATAGATATTGGCGGCGTCACCGCCAATCAGAGAGAGATTTTGAATAATCGATTCACCTACATAATAACATGAAGCCGGTTGAAGCATTATAGCCGATAATGCATCGAGTGTATAATGGCCGTGGTATATATCGAGTTCTTTATTAAAAGAGATGGCCAGATTCTCATAAGCCTTGTTGTATTTAGCTTTATCAATAGCTGCGAAAACACGTTGAATGAGAGTATCGTTATCCCAACTGGGAATAAGATCGTCGATATCATCGCACATCGCTTCTCTGCCGCCTTTGCGCATGATTCCCTGATAATCATCTCTTGAACCGAGGATGAGATATAAACTGACAATCTTATCGCAACGTTCTAAATCGATTTCGATTCTATCGCCGGGAGATTTAGTTGAAAGTAGATTAGAAAGAGATTCACTATTATCTACCATTTGGCCATCGATACTGCATATTATATCGCCTTTTTCGAGGCCAGCGATTTCGGCAGGAGAATCTCTTACTACTTTATTTATTATCAATCCCGGTGGCTCTTGATTGGTGCCGTAGGAAATCCCGATAAAAGGTTTTGCCCACAGAGTATTAGTTATAAGAACAATTACCGGGAAGACGAGTAAAAAATTTTTAATAGCTTTCATAATAATAGGTTAATCGAGTATTTTGATAAATGACATGAAGTAAAGGCTTATAAGCCACTTATAAGTAATAAGTTATTGAATATTGCTTTCTTCGAGAATATCACCATTAGCCATCGAATCCGATAGCACATCGCTTGTGTCTGATCTAACCGGAGTAAGCTTATATGAATTATCCAATCTGATTCCAGCTCTTTCAAACCGAAAATCGCCCTTGTATTCTTTTGAAAACAATACATGAGAAGCTTTACCAATAACATCTTTAATGTAAAAAGGGAATAATTCCCATCGATTATCCACCAAAAAGAGCTCTCCTTTTTGAACTATAATAGGACCAAAATTATCCGGGCCTGAATAAGGAACAATAAAAGGGAAATCTGGTTGTTGATGATTTACCGTTATAATACCTTCTTTAGCTTGCAATGTATCATATGGAGTGGCCAGTACCCAGTGAACATTGAGTCCGGCTGTATCCTCTTCAACAGAAAAAGGACGATGAAAAATTATATCACCAATTTTTACGCTATCAGAGTTTGGTGAAGTACCAATCGGTTTCAATCCATAGGCATCCCGGTCGAAAACAACAACATCGCCGGGAATGAGCACTGGTTCTAAATGTGTGGCTACAGATCTCATGCGATATATCTTAAAACCGATTGTATTATTAACTAAAAAATATGGACCGATAACGGCCAGAGCATAAAAAATATAAAGGAAAAAATCGCCAAGAGCTGTGTCGATATCGCCTACCGTATTCTTACATAAAAAAGCATTCAATCCAGCCCATAACGAAGGGGTTAGAAGTATTATTGCCATGAGGATTGGAGTCCAAATTCCCCAATCTAACTGTACCACAAATACTGTAGATATTAAAAGACAAGCCCCGAAAAGAATAAGGAAATCGAAAGCTGCCATATGCCTTCTTTGCAAGCATTGAGATAATCCAGGAAAAAAGAATGAGATTATTCCAAGGGCAATCCTCGCATAAATACTGGCTTTGAGTCTTACGGGCTTGCCCTGTAAGCGTCTTATAGTGTCTTCACTTTCACGTATTGAAGCCATAACGAAATTCTATCCCAGTTTATAAACCTTTCTAACCGGTTCGATTACCTGCCAGCGGCATTTCATCCCTTTGGGAAATTTTGCCAGACATCCAGCTTGGATTTCAACCGGCGAGCCATCCTCTGGAGTAACTATAACACGGCCTTCAAAGAAATAAGCTTCTTCATGGTCCATATATTCCCACTCGAAATTGCCAACTTCGGAAGTCCATTCATTCCAGTTTGTAATAGAAATCTTATTTAACTCATCTGATGTGGGTCGTCTAATTTCGATTCGATTAACCATTAAAATTCCTTCGATTAATTACCTGTTGGTCCTTCTGGAGGAGGAGTATTAACGTTTCTTATTCGTCTGTTATCATTCTGATCAGTGAGACTTGTGCCCGGTTCTCTAACTCTAATTGCTGGAGGAGTAGCAAGAGAATCTGTACTGTCAGCAGGTTCCTGTTGTGTTCTTCCGATTATATTTGGCCTTGGAGGTCTCGGTAAATTCACTTTCTCCGAACCTTCGATAAGCTGAAGAATGTTACCTCTGTTGATATCAAGATCCATGGGGAAATTTCTCTCCGGCCATTCCTGCATATCGAAGCCATTTATTGATAGATGTATTGCGCTGGGATTACCCATAGTCAGGAAAAATGCATTTTTAGCACGATGACTGATAGTGTCTCCTGGTTCGATGTCACCCTTAAAAGCTCTGTGATAATCGGTCTCAAGTAATATCCATGTTTTCTCTCTGGTGATTACAGAAATTGTCAATGAATCCGCTCTGCCAAGTGCCCATGCAGGGTTTATGTCGCCCAGTTTTAATCTGACTTCCTGAGTGAGGTCTTCTTTATTGAGAGGTGAAACTAATCTTGTGTTTTCTTCTCCTGCGCTATCCGGGTTAACAACATCTGTTACATTGGTTATTGGTGAACCTACATCTGGTTTTCGATTAGATATTATCAATATCCCGGTGATAATAATCGCGACAATAATCACAATAAGGATTATATTGCTGCGGCTTAATCTTATTCTTCGGGGAATTATCTTCTTTTTACCTTTAGAGATTCCGGGTATAGGTGATGCGAAAGGTGCACTATTCTTTGGCTTTCCCACGAAAATTCTACGTGCTTTAGGCCGTGGTTTTTCCGATTCATATCGAGCTAATAAATCCTCGACATCGAGGCCAAGCAATTTGCCGTAACTACGAATAAATCCTTTAATGTATATCTCTGGAGGAAGTGATTCATAATCACCATCCTCTAAAGCTGTGATAAAGCCGACATTTATCTTTGTCGCCTTGCTAACATCCTCTATCGAGAGGTTTTTAGCTGATCTAGTTTGTTTTAGATATTCGCCTAATTTTTCCATATATCTTCTTGTATTTCAATTAAATAAGTAGTTTACTTAAAGTTATAATTTATACGGACAACAACTACAATAATACCAATTGTTCAGTTGGAATATTAAAGCGATTTAATAGCAGTGTCAAGCTAAAAAGAGGTAACCCCACAACGTTAAAGTAATCCCCTTTAATTTGCTTAACCAATAATGCTCCCTTTTCCTGAATCCCGTAAGCACCGGCTTTATCCAGTGGCTCATCAGTGGAGACATAAGCTTCGATCAACTTCTGGCTCATATTTCTAAAAAGCACTTCGGTCTTTTCAACTTCACATTCCAGCTGTTCTGTTACCTTATTATATACACAAATTCCCGTATAAACACAATGCCATTTATTCTGCATTTGAGAGAGAAATCTTCTGGCTTCCATAGCACTCTTAGGTTTTTCAAGGATATGGTTTTCGAAATAGACTATAGTATCAAAACCGAGTATTAAGCCATCTCCAGGTGTGATAGCTGCTTTAGCCTTAAGTATAGCAAGGTGTTTGGCATATTCACCTGGATTGGAATTATCGATTTCATTAACATCGACATTTGCTCTTCCCACATGAGAAAAAGGTATTCCCACCCGTGAGAGTAGTTCTTTTCTTCGCGGAGAATCAGAAGCCAGATAGATTTTGGGTATTTCTTTCATATCGTTTTAAAATTTAAGCTCGACCCATATACTGACATCTCGTACATGGTGAATTCTATCGGTTTTGTTGTCTTTGGTATCGATCCACTTCATCTCTAAACCACCTTGTATATTACGGCTGAAACTATAACTGGCTGAAGGTGTAATGCTCCACTCATTATCGTCTGTTTGGGTACTTCGTTCTTCCTCATTGCCTTCCGTCCAGGCTTCAACTATACGCCGTGTATTCTGGACCGTCAATTTAAGAGAGAGCTGATTATCGAATTGAATAGTACCGATAAGCGGGAGTTTAATTCCCTTGGAAGCTCTCAATCCATAAGTAGCGATAATTTTATGAACCATTTGTTCATTCTTGGAAATGCTTGCAGCTCCAGCGGTTCCATAGCGATATTCCATCCCGTTTTTCCAACTACTGGAGTATTCAGTATTCAGACCAAATTTCCAGGCCATATTGAGTGAAGCCAGAGGGGAGAAGTCGTCGTCAATAGTGCGACTCAGAAGATCCCCGGTTTGATATGATTTTTTTACTTCATGAGTGTAATGAGAGTTAGTTCTTACGTTGTTGGCGATTTTCGGGAAGAAGAACAACTGACCCAGGCCATTCCAATTCAAGGTAATATCCGGGAAAGATAATTGAGTTTGTTTAGTGTTATTAGTACTTATTTGTTCACTTACCCGGTAATTATAGCGTAAGGAAGACGATATATTGAAAGGCAATCTTGCACCCGTGCGAATAGTAGTATTCTCAGTTATAGTACGGCTCTCAATTTGACTGGTGACACCAGTTGTTCCCGCGATTGTAGGAACACCTGGGTCAGTGGTCATCGCCAATTGGAAAGCGTAAGAAGGTCTATCCGCAAGATTTGGTAGTGTTCGTTTATCATCGCGTGACCATTCAAACTGAACATCATCCAATCTCTCAAATACCGGTTTAACTGTAGATGCTGCTTTTCTAAAAACGCTTTTTTCTGAAGGACTCTCAATTCCTGAGAATGTGGAATCCTGGTCTTCGCCTTCCTCTTTATTTTCACGATCTCTATCTGGTCTGGTAGGTCTTCGGCCCGCAGGAGTACGACTATCGATAGATGGTGTTCCGGTGAGAAAATCGGTAAATTTTTTCCAACTTAAACCGAGAGATGCCCTGTAAGTTCGACTTGTAGTAACCGCTCCGAATTTATCTACATATCGCTGTGGATCTGTATCTTCAGAGTAACTATTTGTAACATCATAGCTTTGAGATAACCAGTTTAGAATAGTAGGATTAAACCTCACCGAATTGGTAATAGACTTAGAAAGGCCGTCACCGATTACAATTGGGTGTCCCCAATGAAAATATGCTGAATCACCGATATCTCTCTTCAATTTCAAATTTGAATCCGTTGTTAAACTTTTCACCAGATTGGTTTTTAATGTTGCCTGATGATCGAGGGTTTGACTGGAGTTTCTGGTTTTCGAGCCGTATCTGTCTCCGCGAGTTTGAACTCGTGAACTGGCATTAGTTTCAAATTTCAGATTCGTGGGAGCTAGATTAACCTGCCAATTAAGCAATTTAGGAACATCGATCGAATCGCTTTCTTCTTCTTTTTCTTCGGACATTCTGGATTTTGTATCTGTCTCTGATGTATCCTCCTCGATATAATCGTCTTTTTTCTCATCATTGAACATCCATTTAGTTAGATGAACGTTCCAATCATTGGCTGGAGTTAAATCGTAGCTCTGTCTTGCTGACCAGTTCTGAGTGAGATTAAGAGGATATTGTGGGCTGGTTTCACGAGTTTCACCGGCACTTATCGAATGTGATAACCTCGCCAGTGTAAGACCAACTAATAATCCCGGTGCTTTTGGGCGCATCTTTTCAGTAACGTTGACCGAATATTGCTTTATAGTAGTAGTCTCGTCGTCTCTTAAGCTGTCCGGAACCGAAATGTCGGAACCTGTTTTCAAACGGGGGACTGAGACTGTTCTTCCGATATTGGCCGAAACAGGAATAGAAAGTCCCCATCTATCTGGAGTGAATTTATGCGGATTAAAACTGGCCGAAAGATTAGCTATAGTTCTGGTTGCACCTGATCCAACTTGTTCGTTGAGAGTGTGGAATTCACTGTCTTTTCTCTCGAGACTACCATCGATACTTGCTAAATCAGCGAAATTAATTTTAAATGTAGATTTCTCGGCCCATCCGGGATCTTTCCTCACATCGGCAACTTTAAGTTCGTCCGTCCAGATCTCTCCAGAAATTGGGCGAAATTCATAAGGATTTATTACTCCCATTTCAAAGTACCTGACATCGGTTAATGAAGGGCTTCCACGAATAATATACAAAGCCCCATTATCCAAAGTATCGATTCTTCCAAGTTCATTGCCCTCGATCTCATCGGTGTAGGAACTCAGAACTTGGTCTTTAAAAGCGGTCATTGTTGGGAAATCCATCCTTACCGTGTTATCATCATCCCAACCCGGTTTAAGGAAAGTTCTGTATTCGTACATGTTATTGTAATCTCTTCCCAGCCTGAAAAAGAACATCACCGAATCGTCACTGACTTCATCGTTAAGATAAACCCACATCTCTAATTCACGATACAAAGTCAAATCCATGGATTCGCCGGCAAAAGTGCTTTTAAAACAAGTTACAGTATCTGCACCCGGAACATCATTATACTTCAATACCAGAGATTGCTCCTGACTCATAATACCAGTAGTAACCGATCTCTCGCCGGTAACTCCCGGAGGTGATTCGTAATCGCTATCTTCATGAGTGTTTTTGGTAGTAACTTCCAGATATGAGGATTCTTCTTCCCATTTGTTACCGGTCAGGTCGATTGCTGCAAGCCATATTTTTGATGAATCCCGAATTCCATCGACCCATAATCTTGCATATTTTATTCTCTGCCAGTCAGGAGAACCAATTTCAAGGCGGCGATGAACTTTGCCGTCGGGGTTTAGAGTGAAAACGGAATCCTTAATGGGAATACGATACAGACGCCAGTATTCATCGGTTCCTTCTATATAAGCTCTGGTGCCTTGAACCTCGAATTCATCACTTGAAAGGTCGATATCGAAGCTGAAATAATTGTCGTAAGTATCAAGAAAGTCATTGGTATTTAAATCTTCAGTATCTGGTTTTTTCCCACCTTCTGGGTCCTGACGATTGCCCTCGGTGCCGTTGATTTTACTGTAATCGTCCGGATTATCGGGATCCCAGTTCCAATTATCGTTATTGGGATCTGTGTTCGATGAAGAATATCCCGGTTCTAAACTATCTATAAGACCATCCAAACCAGTATCTTCATCTTTGGTGAGGATATTATCTCGAATATCATTAATCGGTTTGTCTTCAGAATCCAGAATCCCATTGCCGTTAATATCTTCATTGATAGAGCCCAGATCAACGTGTAAAACTCCTTCGTCGCCACGAACCCAAACCTCGAGAAATTCAGAATTACTCTGGTCCTGATAGCCAGATTGGATGAATCTCATAACTCCGGCCCATGAATTAGTTCCCACATCGGCGGTATCGGCAAAATCGAGAACCAGCACATTCGTCTTAGATTCCTCAGCAGCAACATCTTTATTTGGCCAGATTTGCTTAACCGGAATTCTGTCATATGGGTTATACCAAAATAATCTACCTCGTTCATCCTGATCCGCTCCGCGATCATCAGGGGCTGAAGAAAGATGCCAGGCGGTTCTCCTTACTTCCAAACTAAATGAATTTGTTACACCCTCGAAATCGTCGATATAAGCTTCACCTTTAGTATTGGGATTTCCAATAACCTCGGCAACCTCGGCTGTGAAAGTAATTCTTGACTCTCGATCTGTATGAACCAACGGAAGCGCGTCAACCGCTTTAGTGAGGAAAGGAACTTCATAATCCAGTTTTAAATCTGAATCCCAGATCATGCTGCGGCTTGGTTCGCTCCCAATTCTTGGCCTTCGTTCAGCACTTGTGGTAGATTTATATAACACAGTACCGCCAATCCAACTATTTTCACCAAACTGATATTCAGCCCGAGTTCCAAGTAAAGATTTCTGATCGGGCATGAAAAACGGTTCGTAATCGAAATCTACAGTTAGGTCGGTATTCGGATTGAGTGCTTCCTCGGTGAGGAAAGTTATCTGTCCAATCTGATAATCCATACGATAATCTACGCCGCGCTGTAACTCTCGACCGTTCAATTTCACGATTTCGGAGCCATCCATAATATTAAATCTGCCCAAACTCATGGGATTCTGACGGACTCCGGTATTCATCTTAATTATATATTGGTGATCTCGAGTGATATCTGTATTATCAGTACTGGAATACATGGCTTCATTTCTCGGTGTACTCGATCCAAAATTCATCTGATCGTCCTCGATGTCGTCGGGACTAAATGGATGAAGCACCGGGAAAATCAAATGTCCTTCACCGATATGAAAATATTGCCTATCCACCAAGCCATCTGAGATAAGATTACCACTGTCGTCGTATTTATCCAAACCAAAGACTTCCAAAAGCGGAATAGGTGGTGTTTGTGTAGTATCACTAGTTATATTATTGGATAGCGGAGTTAAATATATTTCTACTTCAATATTTTCAGGGTCCAGTCCGGTAGAGCCGAGTGAATAAACATTTCGCCATGTCTGTTCCCAACAAGGATTATCAGCCAGCATATTGGGCGGCCTTATCAAATTTAGATAATGCGTGGTATCAGAGCCCGAGATAACTGCTCCGCCAACCGTGTCTTCACTTGTATCCGAATGACGAATAATATATGTACATGCAATTGCATAATTCTGGCTGAGTGTATTGTAGCCGATCATCCGGAACCAGCCACCGGTACGTGATATTTCGTATTTATCCTGATCTACCAGATGGAAAAAACCGTGATGACCGATTGTAGCGTCGTAGGTCTCGCCTGGATGAGGCATAGCGTCGGCTTCAAAAGCGTTCAGATTGATATTATCTTCGCTCGATTGATTATCGATATATAGATTAAATTCGATGATAGAATCCCCGGAAGCCAGATTATTCCCGAAGAGTGGCCATGGATAAATGAACGATGAATCTATCCAGAAATAGGTAAGATCGAGGTAATTGTAATCCTTAATTTCCGTGGGATTTGTGGAGCTGTTTCCTCGAACGGTCGAAGTCTCATGTTGACCTTTTTCCTGGCTGGCAATCGCGGTGATGGACCAATCGCCAATCTGGAATTGGCTCTTGATTCCAAAAAGACCTTCCACTCTTTCTGAATAGCCTACAAAAGTGGCACCCGGAAGGGAGATATTAGTATTACCGGCTTCTATCTTCTGGATTACATCATCCTCTTCGCCTGTATAGGCAATATTAATGGTGTTTTCCAGGTCGGTTTCACGCTTGGAGTCCTGATCTACGGTTACGCTGATCTTACTTCCGATAGTGCCGGTAATGGTGAATCTGCTTTCCTGTTCCATCTGTAAGCTGGGAAACTTACTCTGTCCATAGCCCATAACCTCGCCTTCATACCATTCACTGTGGCCGGAGAGGGTGATTTTTCTGAATCCGGTAACCTGAAGACCGGCTCCACCTTCACCAATGATATCTCGAACTCCTTTTGGAAAATGGATTGGAATTTCGAAACTTAAACCTGCTTTTTTCTTTTTGGCATCTTCTTTAGCAGTAGCCCAAACATTCTGTCGCCAGTAAGTAATCTCCATATAATCGAGGAATTCATCAATAGTCATTACTCGCGGGGCATAAACCTGCCGATCCATAACCCATTCTTCGATAATCGCTAAATCGTTTTTCCAATCGAGTGTTACCACATAATTTTGTCCCAAAGATGAATAGCTTAAAAAAGATGTTGTAGAATCTGTACCGGTAAAATCGTAATCCTGGGTTTCCAGTCTGCCTTCCAACGGAAGATAAAACCGACTATCAATATTTAGCTTGAGATCCACTCCCTGAGCCATCAGAGAGATAGTTATCATCAATAAAATAAGTGCGAATTTGAATTTTCTTTGTTCCAATTTGTATATAATAATGGTTGAAATAGTGTTTCCGGTGTTACAAAGCAAACTTAATGCCGAAGCCTTTGCTATTGACAAAAAGAATTCGATGTAGTAGATTTAATATCTAAGCACATAACTAAGTGAAAGGAGAGAGATGTTATTACCGTATGTGATTCTGGGGGTATTTATCATAATCGTTTTGGCGAGTATGATAAGGATTCTCAAGGAATACGAACGAGGAGTAATTTTCCGTTTAGGGCGAGTAATCGGATATAAAGGGCCCGGAATTATTTTTCTTGTTCCTGTAGTCGATAAGATGATTAGAGTCTCGTTGAGGACTATCGTAATGGATGTTCCCCCGCAGGATGTAATTACCAAAGACAATGTATCTGTTAAAGTAAACGCGGTTGTTTATTTCCGTGTTCTGGATCCGCAGAGAGCTATTGTGGAAGTAGAGAATTATCTATATGCTACCAGCCAACTCGCTCAGACTACGTTAAGGAGTGTTTTGGGTGAAAGCGATCTGGATGAATTGCTTGCAGCACGTGAGAAAATTAACCAGCAGCTTCAAGAGATTATCGACAAAGCAACCGATCCATGGGGAATAAAGGTTTCCATGGTCGAAGTGAAGCACGTCGATTTACCTATCGAGATGCAAAGAGCTATGGCGGCTCAGGCTGAAGCCGAGCGTGAACGTAGAGCTAAAGTTATCTCTGCTGAAGGTGAATTCCAGGCTGCTCAGAAACTTACCGATGCAGCCAAGATAATTAGTTCGAGTCCAGCAGCACTGCAACTTAGATATTTGCAGACACTTAATGTAATCGCGGCTGAGAACAACTCGACTACAATATTCCCATTGCCTATGGAATTAATCAAACCGTTGATGGGATTGAAAAATCAATCGGAATAATCCAGCACATGTAAGTGCCAAACCGGCAGTTTACTTGCCAGACTGACATTTTAAAGGGCCCTTTGGGCCCTTTTTGTTTTAAATAAAATGCGCCTAGAGTAAAAAATCCCATTTTCTCCTTTACATTTCACAAGCTTTCGATTAATTGTTTATTTGGAGTAATTAACAACCATTAAATGGATGGAATAATCATGAAAAAAGCTATAATCATTGTTTTAGATGGAGTCGGCTTGAATAAGGCACCTGATGCAGCCCTTTATAACGACGAAGACAGTGCAACATTACCTCATACCGCAGAAGCTATTGGTGGATTAGAATTACCTAATCTGGGGAAATTGGGCCTGGGCAATCTTGACCAGATAATAGGAACACCGCCATGTGATAATCCAACTGGAGCTTTTGGAAAACTATTTCCGGCATCAGCTGGTAAAGATTCTACAACAGGCCACTGGGAGTTGGCTGGATTGATTACAAGAGAGCCTTTTCCCACATACCCGAACGGATTTCCTTTAGAGGTAATCGATCGATTTGAGGAGAAAATCGGACGTGGAATTTTAGGAAATGTAGTAGCAAGCGGCACCGAGATCATCCAGCGATTGGGGCAGAAACATCTCGAAACTGGTTTTCCAATAGTATATACAAGCGCGGATTCCGTTTTCCAGATTGCAGCACATAACGATATTGTGCCAATCGGTTTACTCTATGATTGGTGCAGAATAGCTCGAAAAATACTCAGCGGTAAACACGGTGTTTCAAGGGTAATCGCCAGACCATTTGTGGGAAGTGAGGATAATTTTATTCGAACCCCCGAAAGAAGAGATTTTTCGTTACCCCCTCAGGGACCTACTTTACTAACAAAAATAGAAAGAGCGGGTCTACCGGTTGTTTCAGTGGGCAAAATAAAAGATCTATTTGCGGGCGAAGGAATAACTCATCCGGTTTTCACTCACTCGAATGCCGAAGGAATAGAGAAAACTATTGAGCTTATCGAAGAATACGATACTGGTTTAATATTCACTAATCTCGTCGATTTCGATATGCTCTGGGGCCACCGCAATGACCCACGAGGATTGGCAAATGGCTTGATCGAGTTCGACAAGCAGATTCCAGCAATACAGCAAGTTATGGGCGATGAAGATATTGTCTGTATAACAGCCGACCATGGCAACGATCCGGTTACACCTTCCACCGATCACAGCCGAGAGATAGTTCCATTGATTATTTGGGGGCGAAATATTACTCCCGGTAGAATATCAGACAGAGAGACTTTCGCAGATCTTGGTCAGACAATAGCAGAATTCCTCGGAGTGGAAAAGACAATTGATGGCAGTAGTTTCTTAAGTGAATTTATAAAAAAAATCTAACCGATTATTAATGGTTGTGATAAACTCTCTGCTTATAATAATTTATACTTGATTTTTTCTTGAAAATGCTTTATACTAATATAGATAGAAGCTTATATGGAACATAAATATGATTGAAAAACAAAGAACTATAGCTAAACCGGTATCTTTGGAAGGTATCGGATTGCATACAGGCAAACCAGTAAAAATAACTTTTAAACCAGCTCCACCAGACCATTGGGCGGTCTTTGTCAGAGAAGATGTGGGTAAAGATGCTCGAGTGAAGGCTGTTGTGGATAATGCCAGCGGAGAACATGTTCGTGGAACAACACTTACCAGCAATGGAGTGAAAGTAACCACGGTTGAGCATGTTTTGGCGAGTTGTGCAGGTTTGCAAATCGACAATTTGGAGATAGCCCTATCAGCTGAAGAACCGCCCGTATTGGATGGTAGCGCAATGCCTTTCGTGAAAAAATTACTCCAAGCGGGTATCGTAGAGCAGGAAGCGGAACGAGTTTATTTCAGTGTGGATGATGTTTTAATGTTCGCTAAACCAGAGAAACAGGTGGATATCCATGTTCTGCCTTTCGACGGTTTCAGAGTAACTCTGATGGTCGATTATAAAAACCCAGCGCTGGGAACTCAATATACCACAATGATCGATCTTGAGGAAGAGTTCGTCAACGAGTTTGCCGGCGCGAGAACTTTTTGTTTTCTTTCGGAAGTGGAGAAACTTCTGAAACAGGGTTTGATAAAGGGCGGAAATCCAGAGAACGCTCTGGTTATTATCGACAAGGAATACAATCAGGACGACGAGGAGTTCTTCAGAAAAAATTTCCTAATCGATCAAGATACAAAACTTTATATCCCTGATTATCCTTTGTTAGCGGGGGTAGAGCAACGTTTTTATAATGAACCGGTCAGGCACAAATTGCTTGATTTGCTTGGCGATCTTCATCTTCTGGGATTCCCTATCAAAGGATTCGTTCTGGGAGCAAGATCTGGCCACGCAGCCAATATCGAATTAGTTAAACAGATAAAAAAACAAAAAGAAAAAAGAGAAATTGCCGGACAATTTGGGCCTAAAAAGAAAAAGGCTATTCTGGATGCTTCTGGAATAATGAAAGTTTTACCTCATCGGTATCCATTTTTGATGGTTGATGAAGTAGTGGATTTTGAGCCAAAAAAATGGGCGGTTTCTCGAAAGAATATCACTAATAATGAGTTCTATTTTCAGGGTCATTTTCCCGGTCATCCAGTTATGCCCGGTGTATTGATTATCGAAGCTCTAGCTCAGACCGGCGGATTTCTTCTAATGAATTCGATGTCCGATTCTGAGACTCACGTTACATATTTTCTCGGTTTCGACAAAGTGAAATTCAGAAAACCAGTCACTCCAGGAGATGTTTTGACTCTTAGAGTCGAGATGTTGAATTTTAAGAGAGGCCTGTGTAAATTTGCTGGCAAGGCTTATGTTCACGACGACCTTGTTTGTGAAGGCGAATTTATGGCTTCTGCAACAAAGAGATAAAATCCCTCAAAAAAAGTTCGCTATTGATTTAATAACCTGCATTTTCGATCCGCTGTTAGATTTAAATCTACCTTAAGACATATTAGTGTCGAGGGTAATGAGAATAATTATACGCTTCGATCAGTTTTTTCTGATAAAGTGATTTCTATTTCCCATCGAATGAAAAAAAGCGCTTGTATGTACACAGTAAACGTTATAAATTTACAATATCTCATAAAGCCGGCAAGATTGAAATAGTCGGAATCATGGAATTTATTTTAAATTTCATCAAGCGAAGAATCCACAGAATCTTGGGAAATTTTTCAGAAGCAAATTGGTTCCTAATGCGACATGGTTGGATAATCTTCCGGATAACATTGAAAACCTTGAAGGAAGTAAGATACTATGCTAAAATACAAATTTCTGATTTATGGGCTGGTCCTTCTGATTGTTTTTAGCTGGGTATTGTTTGCAGAGACACTATATGTCGATGATGGCATCTCCGACGAACCGGCAAGTGGTGGAGAAGCTGGGATGGAACTTGCTGAATGGTTTACTCCACCAATTTATCCCTGTCAGATTCTGGCAATTCTCTATTATCCATATAATACCTCGACATTGCATTGGAAGGTCTGGGATGACGACGGTACTCCCGATCCAGTTTATCCCGGTGAACCGAATACTGTTCTGGACGAGGGTTATGAAACTCCCACTACTATTATGGATTGGTTCAGAGTTGATCTAACCACTCCTATAGTAATTGCCGACGGCTCTTTCTACGCCGGATGGCGCGAGGACTCGCCCGGTTATCAAAATGGATGGGACAGCAGTCCTCCTCAAGATAATCAAGCCTGTTTTTATTGGCCGTTGCTCTCATCGTGGGCTTTGTTCTCCGATCCGATGATAGCTCAATATGGGGATATCATGATCAGAGCTATAGTTTCATATGATATGAGTGTTGAAGAACAAACTCTCCCAAATGATCACTCGATTAAAGTTTATCCCAATCCATTCAACTCTCAGTGTAAAATAATTACTCCAGCTGATGTGAATATCCAAATCGTGGATATCGAGGGCAGGATTGTTGAGAATAAACAACCTGATAATTCGGGGAATTGTTATATCTGGCAACCGAGAGATGAAGTTGCATCTGGGATTTATCTAGTGCACTTCGGCGATGGATTAACTGGTTGTACAAAGAGAATTCTTTACACTAAATAAACAGGGATAAACTATTCCAGAAATTTCTCGTTTGAAAAATATTTCTGTTTTCGCTTTACCTTAGGATATTTTTTCTTATCTTAACACCATTATGAAAATTACCCTGAACAGAAAAAAGAAAATGTATTCCAAAGCACGAAGTGTTCTGGAGAATGCATATTCACCATATTCTAAAGTCAAAGTTGCCGCTGCGGTTATCGACGAAAGGGGTAGAATCTTCACCGGTGTTAATGTTGAAAATGCTTCTCTGGGATTGACTATCTGTGCGGAGAGAAATGCAATTGCCAATGCGATCGCAAACAAAGCGAAGAACATCAAAGGAGTATTGATTATTTCTAATGTTGGGTTACTCTCGCCCTGCGGAGCGTGCCGTCAGGTGATTGCGGAGTTAGCTTTCTCGAATACACCCATTTTTCTTGCGGATTTCGATGGGATCAAAAAAGAACTCACTATCGGAGAATTACTCCCAGATAACTTTAATAAAAACAACGTAATAGATGATATTACATAAATTAGATTATTAGATAATTATGCGTATTATAGTATGTGTTAAAGAAGTACCCGATACGATCGATGTTAAAATGGACCCGGAGAGAAATACTCTCATTAGAGAGGGAATTCCGAGCATAGTTAATCCTTTCGATGCTTATGCGCTTGAGTTAGCGCTTTCAATCAAGGATAGCAATCCAGAAACGGAGATTATTACCTTATGTATGGGGCCTCCTCAGGCAGAAAAAAGTCTTAGAGAGACTCTCGCCATGGGAGCTGATAAAGCCATTTTGATCTCCGATGTTGTTTTTTCGGGTAGCGATACATGGGCCACCAGTTATACTTTAGCGGGAGTTATCAGGCAAATTGAAAATGTGGATCTTGTATTTACCGGAAAACAGGCTATTGATGGAGATACAGCTCAGGTCGGACCGGGATTGGCCGATTTTCTTGAATGGCCTCAGGGAATTTTCGTAAGATCGATAAAGAATATCGATGATGGTTCAATAGAAGTTGAGCGTCTAACCGATTATGGAAGCGATATTCTAAAACTGGATTTTCCAGCTTTAATTAGTGTGGTGAAATTGCCCAAAGAACCGCGCTTGCCATCTTTACGTGGAATGATGAAGGCCAAGAAAGCTAAGATTCAAATTCTAACCAACTCCGATCTTGGATTGGAAGAATTCAGCATCGGCCTTTTTGGTTCTCCAACTCGTGTTGTGAAGATATTTACTCCACAATCGAAAGAGAAGGGAGAAAAGTGGGAAGGTGAACCGGTTGAGATGGCTGAGAAACTTATCTCTGAGATTAAAAACCGCAATCTTTTATGAGCGATAATTTCTTAGAAGAGAAGAATAAACTATCTGATATATGGCGTTTAGTTCTCGATTCGAAGCGCTCGGGAAAAGAGAATATGCTTATCGATTCTCAAAATCTTTCTCGAGCTATTGAAAATCGAAAATTTACTCCAGTTCTAAGATTCTATGATTGGATTAGACCCACTATAAGTCTGGGTTATGGTCAAAAACGTTCAGATATCGATTATGCAAAATGCGAAAGGGATGGAATCGATGTAGTAATAAGGCCCACCGGTGGCCGAGCAGTTTTCCATGTGAACGAAATTACTTATTCAATTGTCATTCCAGCCGCGAATTCAATCAGTGAATTATCGATTCTGGAAAGCTATAGATTGATCTCCAATGCCTTTGTTCGAGGTTTCCGAGAGCTTGGTTTAGAGGCCGAGATTTCCCGTGGAGAAATCGGAATGTATAAGAGTGCTTCATGTTTTTCTTCAACCAGCAGATATGAAGTTGTATTTCAGGGTAAGAAACTAATTGGCAGCGCTCAGAGAAGAAAAAAAGGTGCGCTTCTTCAACAGGGTTCGATTCCTCTGGACGAGAAGTATTTGAATTTAATGAACTACTACTCGAATATCCCAGCGGATATCGATTTAAACAGCAAATCGAGTTATATTTATAATTTTCTCGATAAGTCCTTGCAACGCAAAGAGATAATTGAAAAATTTCTATGTGGATTCAAAGAAGAATTGAGCATTAAATTTCTGGGCTAATCATGTTATCTCCAAAAAACAATCAAGGACATTTTTGAATAAAAAGAAAAATACCTTGACAGTTTATAGTACCGGAAATATTATGAATAGATTAAAACGATAATTCTTTTGTAAAATTACCGTTTAATCACTAATTATTAATTAGAAAAAATAACAAAAAATTCAAATAAACCAGCAGGGGGTTCCGATAGTGGAAAACCACGCCTATAAGATTTTTGCAACTACGTTTGCCCTTTTTCTCATCACAGTTACTCTGTTCGCGGGAACTACCGGTAAGATTGCCGGTAAAGTTGTCGATAAGGATAATGACGAACCTTTACCGGTCGCCAATATTGAGTTATTGGATGACGCCGGAGATAAAGTATCCGGTGCCGCAACCGGAATCAGGGGTGAATATTTTATCCTGAATATAAGACCAGGTGTCTATCAACTAAAGTGTTCCTATCAAGGATATAATACGGTTACTATCACTAATGTAGCGGTTTCTTCCGATAGAACTACGACTGTCAATTTCGAACTTGAATCTTCGGTAATCGAACATAAAGAGGTCGAGATTATTGGTAAGAAAGCCAATGTGGAACTCGATGTTTCAAACAAGACACTTACCACAACTGCAGAAGATATCGAGAATATGCCGGTAACTTCGGTGGAAGAAGTCCTGGAAACTCAGGTGGGTATTGTGGAACACGACGGTCAGCTTCACATGAGAGGAGGCCGTTCAAGGGAGGTAACATATATGGTCGATGGTATGCCCGTTACCGACCCAACTTATGGAACAAAAGGACTGGATGTAGCTCCTTCAAGCGTTCAGGAGATTACTGTTCAGACAGGTAGCTATAATGCCGAGTACGGCGGCGCACTTTCTGGAGTTGTTAACATTATTACTCGTGAGGGTGATCCCAATAAATTCAGCGGTAGTTTCTCTTATCAAACCGATGATTTTGGATTTTCGACTCTCAATAAATGGTCCCGCAACATGGATAGGCTCGAGTTAACACTTTCTGGACCAGAACCGGTTTCGGGGTATTTACTTCCGCTTTTTGGGGTAGAAATTCCTAAAGCTAAGAGAATAAGCTATTTCGCTTCGTTCACGGGAAGTAATACAGATACGAGAGTTCCGTACAATTATCTTTGGGATTTCGAAGAAAATATGGCTTCGAATTCGAAAATTACCACACCTTATGTTATCGATTACGACTGGTATGGAATTTTCCCGGAGAGAAGGTATAATGATTACACGGCCACTTTAAAATTGAAGCAGAGATTATCTACTTCAATGAATTACACAGTTAATTTCAGCGGAAACTGGACCAAGAGTCGTAACTATAGCTGGGATTATCTCTATACTCCTTCTACTGCAGGTATTTATCAGAGAGAAGCTTATCAGATTACAGCCAAATGGACTCATACTCTTACTCCGCGTACTTTCTATGAAGTTAGAGCTGGATATTTCAGGAATAAAACAGAAACTCAGCCCGGAGGTTTAACTCCAGATGAGTTTGCTGTTGATAGTACTGTGTACGCAAGTTTGGATGACTGGGTAGATTTAAATGGAGACGGCGAACCGCAGGTTAGAGTTAGATGGTGGGATACAAACGGCAATGGACAGTGGGATTTCTGGGAATACTGGGAACCGATTGTGGATCATGTGGATACAATCTGGGGCGATGCCGAACATACTACTATAGATTATCTCGATACCGTATTTGTGGATGATCGTCCACCTATGATAGGCGAAGAACCATGGTACGAAGTTAACGATAATCAGGTTTTCGAACCAAGAGAAACCAACTTCAATAGCTATCTAACAAGCGTTCCTCTGGATAGGCCTGAACCCTATAACGATGGTGAACCTTTTAGAGATGGAATGCCTTTCGGAATGGGATTCTATGGCGAAAACATTGGGCCGGCTGTTATTGTTGATGATACTCTATGGGTTGATGTTAATGGTGATGGAGTGAAAAATTTCGGAGAATATGTTTGGGGAAGTTATTTCTATAATGACGAATCGATTTCCGAAGAATTTCATATCGCGTTAGAGGAAACTACATGGCACGATAGCAATAATAACTTCATTGCTGATTGGGGAGAATTTGTCGATGTCAATAACGATGGAGTTTATACTGCTAGAAACGATTGGTGTGATTTTATCGACGCTAACGGCAATGGAAAATATGATGTTGGGGAAGATGGCGAACCGTTTCTCGATTTAAATGGCAACGGTTATTATGATTCTCCAAACTATGTTTACGATGATTACGAACCTTATATAGATGCAAACGGTAACGGTTATTGGAACGATGTCGATCTTTTCCTGGATAGAGGTCATAATGCATACGCACATTGGCACATGAGAGAAACCAATCTTTTCCAATTTAAAGCCGATATAACCAGTCAGGTAGATGATTATAACCAGTTAAAAACAGGATTGGAATTCCAGTATATTCATCTCGATCATAGTGATTTACAATATCCGGAGTTCAAATACGACAGAGAACCAGACGATAACCCTTATCCGGAACATGGTATTTTCAGAAGTTTTTATGAACGAACTCCGAAACAGTTTGCCTGGTATATTCAAGATAAAATGGAATATGGTGGTTTGATTGCAAATGTGGGTGTTCGTTTGGATGTTTTCTTGCAAGCTGGCGAGGTATTGGAAGATTCTGTTTCCGAGGAGATTTTGGACTTCATGCCCGATGAATATCTGGATATCGAGAAATCACAGAGCAAGATAAGTCCAAGATTGGGAATGAGCTATCCGATTACAGAGAGAAGTAAGTTGTTTTTCAGCTATGCCCATTTGTATCAACTCCCCGGATTGGATTATTTCTATCAGACACCGAATCAGGCCAGTCGTGCTGGAAGATTGATTGGTAATACTAACCTAGATTACGAGAAAACAATTACTTATGAACTTGGGGTTGGTTACGGAATAACCGATGATTGGACTCTGGAGTTCTCAGGTTATTACAAGGATATTTATGACTTGATAAATACAAGTCACGTAAAAATCGGTCCTATCGAACAGGATATTTATAAGAATCTGGATTATGCAAGAAGTAGAGGAATCGAGTTCTCGGTTAGTAAATCCTATTCGCATTATTATACGCTACAGGCCAATTATCAATATGCTTTTGCCTATGGTAAGAGCAGCTCGGATAGAAGTGGATACGATGCACTGTTCGACCAGACCGCAATTCCTTTACAGGATTTACCTTTGAATTGGGACCAGCGTCATATAGTTAATGCGGTTTTCGATTTCAGAGTTCTCGAGGATGATCATATTGATCTATTCGGGGTAAAGCTTCCCGATCAGTGGGGATTGAATTTGGTTTTTCAGTATGGAAGCGGATTCCCGTATACACCATCGGACAATAATCCGAATTGGCAAGCTGAACCCGGAGAGAAATCCTGGGAGAGAACAAATGCACTCAGAATGCCTGCTAATTACAACGTAGACCTGAGATTCAATAAAGATTTTACCTGGGCTAATATGGATTATTCATTCTTCTTGTGGGTGGATAATCTTACAAATAGAAGAAATATCAATACTGTTTATAGTGAAACAGGCGAACCTGACGATGCAGATATCGACGATGGATTGGGTAATGGAATGGAAATCGCTCAGAACCCAACCAACTGGAGTGGACAGAGGAATATCAGGGTTGGCCTGGAAATTAGATGGTAAACAAACAATAATTAATGATAAAGGGAGAAACGATGAGATATAGTAGGACGACATTAGCCCTATTGCTTGGGTTGTTGTTTGCTCTCATGGCGTTTAATATATACGCTCGTACTGGTCCGTGGGGTCAACAGGGAGATGTTGGCCCAAGAGCGAGACCGCAGGTGATGCAACCTGTCACCGATGATAAAACTCACGATGTGGGACAATTATTCCTCACGGTTTCAAATTGGGGCTCATTTGGAAGTGGTCGTGGTGATGGCACAGATCCCGATTGTAAAAAGTGGGAATCTGGCGAGAATGCCGGAGAATGCAGGCCTTCGGGGGAATATCCCGGTGGATCGGGTATCGAATACCTGTTTATGGGAGCATTGTGGGTTGGTGCTGTGGTCGATGGCGATACTCTGGTTAGTGTGGGCGAAGATGGCTGGTTCCGTAATGTGAACGAGTTATTTCCGGGGTATAATCAGAGCACTGATACAATAATGGAGTATTCCATTATGTCCGGCGATGACAACGCTATCAGTGAACAGGATTATGTTGGAGAATTGACCGATACGGTCAAAAATCCAGATTTCGTTCAGGCCGAACACAGACCAATTGGAATAAAGATCAAACAGCGTTCATTATCCTGGTCTTATAACTATGCGAGGAATTTCGTAATTTTCGATTATTGGTTCACTAATGTACGTGAAGATAATGCTACGATTGAAGATGTTTATATCGGTATTTATATCGATGGCGATTGTGGTCATATCGATACTGATGAATACGCACAGGACGATATCACCGGATTTTTAGAATCTTTCGAGGATGATATCAACGACTCCACTATCTATGTCAATACAGCATGGCTTGCAGATAACGACGGCGATCCAACGGATGATGGTCGTTTCGATGAATATTCTCCTACTGGCGCACTTGGTGTAGCAGTTCTTAAGGTGGATACTATTCCTTTGGAAAACCTCGATTATTCCTTTAACTGGTGGGTTTCCAACAGCAATGAGGACTTGGATTGGGGACCTTATCTGAGAAGAAATAATTTCGGTTGGGACGGGACTCCCGAGACGGATAAAACAAAATATCAGGTTATGAGTAATCGCGAGTTCGATTATGATCAGGTTACTATTGTTGATTATACTGATGATCCCGATTGGGCTCCACCTCCAGAGGATCCTGTCGATTTAGGCGAAGCTCTTAGAGGAGGGTATGATACACGATTCCTGTTCTCCTTCGGTCCATTTACGGTTCGTGCTGATGATACTATTCAGGTCGGTTTGGCTGTTATGGTTGCCGAAAATTTCCATGTTGATCCAAGAAATGTAGGAATGCCACCTAACGGATCGATTCCCGATGGTTGGGATCCCACAAAATTCCAATTTACAGAGGTAGGAAGATCGACTCAGTGGGTTAGAGATGTTTACGATAATCCACCCGCCGATGGAATTCCAGACTATAAAGGTCCTGTTCCACCTCCAAGGCCGGATTTCTTCGTTGAAAGCGAAGAAAACGAAATCGATATTTTCTGGGAAGTTGAAACCGCCAGAGACTTTATTGACGATGTAACCGGACTTCAGGATTTCGAAGGATTTAGAGTCTATACAGGACAGGCAAATCTAGAGTCTTATTATACTCCGATTATTGAATTCGATGAAGTGGATTTTATCGATTATCAATTGAGCGGACAGAGAAGCGATATTTTCCCGCTATGTCTCGATGCACGTTGGGATGAAAGTGCTGAGGTTTATAGAAATTATCTGGTTAATCCGGATTCTTGTCTGGATACCGTATATTCCTATGCCGGAAGCACTGCAGTTGAAAGTACTTTCGTCAGAAAAGCTTATGGAACAAACTCTGGTATGCCGGTAGATAGCGTGATGATCGATGGTAAACAATATTGCAAATATACTCTCACTGATCAAAGAGCGGGAGCTGATATATATATAGCTGTTACAGCCTATGATTTTGGTCAACCGACCAGGAAGTTGGAAAGCCTGGAATCCTCCAAAACCACTAATTATCTTTGGGTAGTGCCAAAGGGTGAACAGGTTGGAGACGAAAAAGTGTATGTGGTTCCGAATCCGTATCGTGTTGATCAAAACTATGCGGGTAAAGAGGGATTGGATTGGGAAACTCCGGTTGGTAGAGTTTGGACGGAGTACTCCAGAAAGATCAGATTCGCAAATCTACCAGCAAGATGTGTGATTAGAATCTATACACTTGATGGTGATCTTGTTAAAGAGATCGAGCACGAAGATCCGGCGGTTGGAAGTTCGGGTGGTCAGATGGTCGGTGCTGAAGACTGGGATTTGATTAACAGAAATGACCAGGCTATAAGCAGCGGTATATATATGTTTAGTGTCGAAGATCTCGATAGTGGAGAATATGAACTCGGTAAATTCGTTATTATTAAATAATGGGGAGCATTATGAATCGAAATAAAACTATAAGTATAGTAGTATTTATCTTGTTCCTTGCTACATTAGTATTTGGACAGGCAAAAGTAGGAACATCCTCGGCTCAGTTTCTGGAAATACCTGTCGGTGCGCGAAGTGTGGGAATGGCTGATGCATATATTGCAACAGCGAATGATATTTCCGCCATCTACTATAATCCAAGCGGGTTAACTCAGTTAACTCGAAAGGAGATTATGTTTACGCACACTATGTGGCCAGCAGGGATAAACCATGAATTTGCGGCTTTTGCCATGCCAGTACCACAACTGGGTGGTGTAGTTGGAGTAAGTGCTATTGCGCTTACTACCGGAGAAATGGTAGAGAGAACTCCCGGTAGACCGGAAGGTACCGGAAGGACTTTTACCGCGGCTGATTTAGCAGCGGGAGTTACATACTCAAGAAAAATGACTGACCGCTTTTCAGTTGGTCTCACCTGGAAATATATCGGTGAGTACTATGCGGATGTGAAAGCTCATAGCTGGGCTATGGATGTCGGTACTCTTTATCGTACAGGATTTAAAAGCCTTCGTGTTGGAATGGGATTCTGCAATTTTGGACCCGATATCAAGTTCTTGCAGACACCCTATCCATTGCCGATGACTTTTCGCTTTGGAATGGCTGGAGAGATTGTTGATATGGAAAATCACAAAGTCACTCTTGCCTGGGAAGGAAGCCATCCAAATGATAATCTGGAGAAATTCCAGGTTGGTGCGGAATACTGGTATAACGATATGTTCGCTGTCAGAAGCGGTTATAAATTCGGAGCCTGGGATGCAGAGAGTTTTAGTGCTGGAGCCGGCGCGAAGATTCCCGTTGGCGTTTACAACATCAAAGTCGATTATGCCTATAGCAATTTACAGGCTTTGAAAAACGTTCATCGTTTCAGTCTTGGCTTCGAGTTTTAGGAGGTAATTATGAATAGATATATATACATATCATGCTTAACGGTGTTGACATTTGCATTGCTGGTTAGCGGTTGTACCGATTACAAGGGCGATGTTAAAGAGAATATCGATCCAAATATAATTCTGTTCAATAATCCAGTCGACGGTGATACACTTGGAGCTGCTCCAATTATCTGTTGGTCGGGTTTCGACAGCGACGGTAAAGTTTATACATACGAGTATATCGATTTACCAAAAGCTCAAACGGGTACGGATCAGGGTGTTCCCGAGTCCGCATTTAATGATTATGTTAATAATCCACAGCTTTTGGCCGATATCGAATATGTCGAGAACGAAGCTGGCGATGAAATTTATTGGTACACAGATACAACGGGTTCCACATGCGATACAATTTTCCTGAAATTACTCATTGAAGGAGAGATTACCGAACATTTATTCTGTGTTCGTGCTCTTGATCAGGAAGGTGGAGTTTCCGATATCGAATGTGCAACTTTCTATAGAAGCAATTTACCGCCGGATTCCATAACTATCACCACCGATTCTCTGGATGGTGCTGAGTTCTGGATTCTTGATGATTTCACCTATAGTTGGGACGGAATAAGGATTTCTTGGGGAGGGGCCGATCCAGATAATTCAATCCTACTCGAATATTATTGGTGGTTGGAAGATATGTCATCTAATGTAGTATTAACATCTCATCTGGATGATTCTCTAGGCGGAGTTGGTTCAGGTACAGATTCAACCGATGGTTGGATTAGAAGTACTTCGACCAATTTGCGAGGTCCTGTACCTACCGGCGATTATCGTTTTATAGTGAAAATTAGAGACGATGCTTTTATTGAAGGCGCAGCGGATACCGCTACTTTCCAATTAGCTCATCCGGTTTTCGATATATCCCGCGAGGAAGTTCTTCAACAGTATGCTGATGGTACTTATCCCGATCACAAAGTGATGTTGATTGACCAAAATAATGCAACATTCTTCCCGCCATTTGGAGTGGACTATACTCTGGAAAGCATACGATATTTTTATGATAGTCTTTTCCATGATATGATCCCGACCAAATTAGCTGGATGTACACTTATTGTGAATTCATCATCGAATAGCCTGGATATCTCAAGACAATTATTGGCGGAATATAATATCCTCTATATCCTGGATCAGGAACCAGCAACAAGCGGTAAATTCAGCGGCGAATTCCTGGAAGAACTGTTGTTATATGTTCAGGTTGGTGGAAGAATTGTTCTGGACGGAAGAAATATCTTCTTGAATGAAGTCGAAGTAAACGGTCAATTACCAAGTTTCGGTTATTTTGGAATCCAGGATGATTATACTGGTTCTAATAGCCCAATTTTCCAGGAAGGTATCTCCAGTCGGGATACAACTGAGTATCCTAATCTGGTTGTGGATTCTTCAAGGGCTGCGAGTATCGGGCTACGTTCGATTAACAGATTGGGCGCAAGACCTCCTGCATATACAGGAAGTCCTTATGTAGAGATTCTCTACAGATTTGGACTTACCGATGCAGCAGATACAACCGATGAAGGCGATGATTATCGTTTGGGACCTGTCGCTCAGAGATTTGTTACACCCAGTTTCAGAACAGCATATTTCGCATTCCCGCTATATATGATGGAAAACGATGAAGGACAGGTGGACCGTGTTATCGAGTCCACAATCGATTTCATCAAACAGCAGGTGATTCCTCCCGAAGAGGAAGATGAACAATAAGTAAATAGCTTATTATATATTTAAAAGCCCGGTTTTTTAGCCGGGTTTTTTAATTATTTGTCAGAAGGAAAAAACATGGAGCGTAAAATTATCGACCTCAGAAGTGATACTGTTACAAAACCCAACTATCCAATGCGTCAGTTTATGGCCAATGCCGAAGTTGGAGACGATGTTTTGGGCGATGATCCAACCGTTAAAAAACTGGAAAAATTGGTTGCAGAAATGTTCGGCAAAGAAGCCGCGCTTTTTGTGCCTTCAGGAACAATGGCCAACCAACTTGCTTTGCGAAGCCAGACAGAGCATGGTGATGAGATAATAATGGATAAAACCGCGCACATGTATAATTATGAAGGTGGTGCTGCAGCAGCTTTATCGGGAGTTACATGCAAATTGCTTTCCGGAGAGCGAGGCATTTTCGATGGGAACATGATCAAAGAGGTACTGAGACCAATAAATGATCATTTTCCCAGAACTCGAATGGTGGTTATCGAGAATACTTCGAATAGAGGAGGGGGTAGTATATGGCCCTTGGAAATGATCGAGGATGTTAATTCTATCTGTAAGGAGCGAGGTTTGAAAATGCATCTCGATGGTGCTAGAATTTGGAATGCAATGGCGGAAACTGAAATTCCCGCCAATAAATATGGTAGATATTTCGATTCGATTTCTGTTTGTTTCTCAAAAGGGCTAGGAGCACCTATAGGTTCGGCTGTTATAGGTAGTAGTGAATTAATTAGCAGAGCCAGAAGATTCAGGAAGATGTATGGTGGAGGTATGCGTCAGGTGGGAATTATTGCAGCAGGAGCAATTTTCGCTTTGAAACAGAATTTAAAGAGAATTATCGAAGATAATCAGAACGCAAAAATCCTAGCGGAAGGATTGAATAAATTCCCCTTTATCGAGCTTAATCCCAGAGATGTGCAGACGAATATTGTGATTTTCAATACGATGAATATCGAAGCTGAAGTTTTAAGATCGAGACTTGAGAAAGAGGGTATTCTCTGTTTGACTACCAGCCGTTTTAGCATTCGAATGGTTACCAATCTGGAAGTAACCAGAGAAGATATCCACAAATCGCTTGAAATTCTTGGGAAAATTGTGTGAATAAATAGTGAATTTTTAAGCCTTGAATTTACTTATTCTCCCGGCTGTGAAAACAATTTATTTCTTATTTATCCACAATAAATAGTATTTCAAAAAAAATTTTCCCCATATATTGTGTTTTTCCTTGACATTTGCAAATCTACATCTTAGATTGTTCCTAGATTTATTTAGCTAAAAACTGAGTCGGAAAATTGTGTGTTGTAACCAAACACTTAATCTATAAATATAGGGGATAATAAAATGGAAAAGGAAGTCGAAAGAGAACAGATCCCGGGGATGTTGGACCTTTCTCTGAGAATGAACGATGAAGACGAAATCTTCAGTACCAAAGCCGATCTTACACTGAATGCAATAACTGTTTTAGAAAAGCGCTATTTGCGACGGGATCTTTCGGGCGAAGTAATCGAGGAACCGGAAGACATGTTTGCACGTGTTGCCAAAACTATGGCCGAAGTGGATTTGAATTATAATCCGAATGCTTCAGTAAAAACCAGTGCACATAAGTTCTATAATATGATGGTTAAAAGAGAATTTATGCCGAATTCCCCTACATTAATGAATGCCGGCAGATATTTAGGGCAATTGTCTGCATGTTTTGTATTACCGGTTGAAGATTCAATGAAAGGGATTTTTGATACCCTGAAAAATACAGCGCTTATTCACAAATCTGGTGGTGGAACCGGTTTTTCTTTCTCCAGGATAAGACCAGCTAACGATATAGTACATAGCACCGTAGGAATCTCGAGCGGCCCGATTAGTTTCATGAAAGTTTACGATGCCGCAACCGAAACTGTCAAACAGGGAGGTACTCGCCGGGGCGCTAATATGGGAATCCTTCGCGTGGATCATCCCGATATAGAGGATTTCATTACTTGCAAAGCCGATCTGGACGAACTCAATAATTTCAATATCTCCGTAGCTGTAACTGAAGATTTCATGAAAGCGGTTGAAGATGATGCTCTTTATGATCTGAAAAACCCTCGTACAGGCGAAGTTGTGGAAAGAAAAAGGGCAAGAAAGGTTTTCGATAGTATTTTACATCAAGCTTGGGGTACTGGTGAACCGGGAATAGTATTTATAGATAGAATCAACAAGGATAATCCAACTCCTCATATCGAAGAAATAGAATCGACCAATCCCTGTGGCGAACAGCCTTTGCTTCCCTATGAAAGCTGTAATCTGGGGAGTATAAATCTTGCTGTATGTATCAAGGACGGAGCAATAAATTACGACCAGTTGAAGCGAGTGGTGCAAGATTCGGTTCATTTCCTCGATAATGTTATCGATGCAAATCGTTATCCAATCGATAAAATTGCCGAGAAAACCCTCTCGAATCGCAAGGTTGGATTGGGTGTAATGGGATTTGCCGATATGCTTTTCCAGTTGGGAGTTCCCTATAATTCAGATAAAGCCATGATAATCGCTGAAGATGTTATGTCCTTTATTCAAACAGAAGGCAGAAAAGCCTCTGAAAAATTGGCAGCACAGAGGGGAGTATTCCCTAATTTCAAAGGCTCTATCTACGATAACACCGATTCTCCCAGAGTAAGAAATGCAACCGTTACTACTATAGCTCCCACCGGAACAATCAGTATTATTTCCGGAACATCCAGTGGAATCGAGCCTGTTTTTGCCCTCGCCTATGAAAGACACGTAATGGATGATACTAAACTTGTGGAAGTGAATCCATATTTCAAAAAAGCGCTTAAGGATGCTGGACTTTATTCGGAAGAGCTTATGAAGAACATCGTCGATGAAGGCACCATTCAGCATATAGATGAAATCCCCCAGGATTTAAAAGAAATTTTCGTGACAGCACACGATATAACTCCCGAGTGGCATATCAAGATACAGAGCGCTTTCCAGAAATACACCGATAACGCGGTCAGCAAAACGGTCAATTTTTCTAATGATGCTACTGAAGACGATGTTCGCGATGTCTATATGCTCGCTTATAATTTAGGTTGCAAGGGTGTTACCATTTATCGTGATGGCAGCCGTAAAGAGCAGGTTTTGAGGTTATCCAAAAAGGAAGAAGGGGAACAGGAGATTCAGAACGTTCCGGTTATGGAGAAAAAAGTTATTAGAGAACGTGCTGCGGTTACCAGAGGGATGACTTTCAAGGTTGCGGCTGGATGCGGTAATCTATATGTCACTATCAATGAAGATGATAGAGGTATGTGTGAACTCTTTACTCAACTTGGCAAATCCGGAGGATGTACTCAGAGTTGGTCTGAGGGAATGGCCAGGTTGATAAGCCTGGGTTTAAGAAGTGGAATCGATCCGGAGGAGATTGTAGATCAATTAAAAGGAATCGCTTGCCCGAGTCCGGTATGGGATAGAGGCGAGATGATCAAGTCATGCCCCGATGCTATCAGCAAAGCTCTAAAATGGTATATGGAAGCGCGCAAAAGTGGTCAAGACGAAAATCTGGAACAAGAACGTAAGAAAACAAACCAGATTCTAAATGATCATATCGAGAAGACTTCACGATTTGAACTTGCAGATTCATCTCAGTCTGATAAAGAGATGGAAATGGGAGTTATTTGTCCGGAATGCGGTGCACGTCTTTATTACGAAGAGGGATGCCAGAAGTGCCATTCCTGTGGCTATAGCAAATGCGGTTAGCCTGAAGAGTGAATTTCCATGGTCACTTCGCTAAGCGGGAGTATTCAAACAATACTCCCGTTTCTTATTTATATTGACCTATATATCCACTATCAGTATAATTAGACTCATTTAAATAGATTATGAGTAGATTATTAGGCATAGATTATGGTACCACCAGAGTGGGGTTGGCGATTTCCGATCCGGAGAAAATTATCGCTTATCCATTCAAAACAATTGATAATGATGATATTGACTCACTCTTATCCAGGATCGGCGAGATAATCGCTGAAAAAGGTGTAGATTTAATTGTGCTTGGACTACCTTTAAATCTCAAAGGCGAAGATAGTAAAATGACAGTTGAAGTCAGGGAGTTTCGGAATGAGCTAAATAAGAAATTTCCAAAAATACCCATTCATTTTATCGATGAGCGCTTTACTTCAAAACAAGCGCAGGATATAATGAGGGAGGTAGGAGAACAACCCAGCAGAGATAAGAAGACTGTCGATGCCATTTCGGCAACTCTCTTGCTGGAAGTCTTTATTGAGAAATTGGATAATAATAGCGGAGATGAATTTGAGTAATAAATCACTTACACGAATTTTTTTATTAGGGTTGTTTGCTATAACTACTTTGGTTATGATTATTGTAATCGAGCTATTTTCTACGGTTACACTTCGCGATTATAAAGAACCTGTTTCTATTGTTATTCCAAGAGGCTACTCACTGGACAGAATAGCTTCTATATTGGCTGATTCCAGCCTGGTAAAGAAGCCATGGCACTTCGAGCTTGCCGCCAGGTTTACACGTCAGGAAAAAGCACTCAGGGCTGGCAGATATACCATAGAAGAACCGTTATCACCCATTGAATTATCAAGATTCCTCACGGTTGGCGGCAATTTCGATATTCGAGTTACTTTCCCCGAAGGTTTCACTATCTATGAGATCGAAGATATACTGCCTGATAGTCTTGGAGCCGATGGGGAAATCATGAAATCCCTATGTATAAATGAGAAATTCCTGGATAGCCTGAATTTCCCCGGGCCGACCTGTGAAGGATACCTTTTTCCCGAAACTTATTATTTTGCAATCGATGCCAGGCCACGGGATATCCTGGGTCGTATGTACTCGACTTTCCGTTCCAAATGGACCGATGAAATGGAAAGGCGAAGTATGGCTTTAAAAATGAAACGTAAAGATATCGTTACCCTTGCAAGCATTATAGAGGCTGAGGCGAAAGTGCCTTCGGAAAGAGGGGTTATTTCCAGCGTTTATCATAACAGATTGAGAATAGGAATGCTTTTACAGGCCGATCCAACTACAATATACGGCTTGAAATCTTTCGATAGACTCCTAACAACCACCGATCTGGACACATCATCCAGTGAATATAATACATACCGTCATTCAGGATTACCTCCAGGACCAATCAATAATCCTGGAATAGAATCCATTTATGCTGCTTTGTGGCCTGATTCAACCGATTTCTTATATTTTGTGTCCAATGGTGATGGTACACATTGGTTTACGCGGACAAGTAAGGACCATATTAACGCAATTCGGGCGATTAGAGTGAATAAACAGCATGGTCCAAAACCACAAGTTATAGAAAAAGCTCAATATCCTTCAAGGTAAGTAATTGTATAACAATAAGATAGAATATGTATATAGAGTTATACTTTATATGAAATTATTAATCCACTGATAGATAATCTATTAGTTGATATATCCTCGCAAAATGTTACAAGATTATTCTGGCTAATCCATTACAAGACAATGAATTAAAGAAAGCTTTTAAAAAATTTTCGAATTGGTCTTGACAAGCCTATATCTCATAAGTAATTTATTACATAGGGTCATGTAAGAAAATTTGCCGCTTTTAAAAAAAATGGAAAGGAGGCGAGCATGTTGCAAAAATTAGTACGTTTTGCCATTGCTCCTGTGATAATTCTTCTACTTATTGGAGGAACTTGTGCACCGCCGGGTACTTATTATAGAGCCGGAGTGTGCGAACGTCCAAGTGGTGGAGCACCTGCAGTAGAGGAAGTAGCATCGTTGGTTAGGATAACCAATCGACCTTCACATGATTGCACACCTGATTTATCCCCGGATGGAAAGCATCTCGCATTTGAAAGTTGGGAACCGAACAATTTCTACGATGTCCCCAGCAGAAATTATTTTGCCGGAGATTTCGATATCTGGATGGTTGGTGCACATGGTGGTGGAGGTTACCAGAGAATAACCAATAATTCCACAGACGATTATTATCCAGCTTGGTATCCGGATGGTAAGAGACTTCTTTTTACCAGCGAAAGATCTGGTTATCCTTCAATCTGGGCTAAATCTGCCAATGGAGTCAGCGGGACGCAGAAGCTTTCCTGGATGGGAACCTGCGATTTTTCCGGTGATGTCGGCCCGCATGGGAAGAATATAGTTTTTTCCAGCGCTGATACTCTTTATCCGACAATTGCTGATGTTTACTGGCATTTTTCCTATTCTCCGATGGTCCCACAAGCTCCAAGAAGCAATCCATATTATTATAGTGATCCATCGTGGCATCCAAGATGGCACCCAAGGATTTATCGTATGGATCCAAATGGCGCAAGACTTACCGATTTGGGAAGTGGTTTCGATCCAAATATATCTCCCGATGGCAAGAGAATCGTTTATTCGAGCTTCGTTGGTGGCACATGGGATGTTTGGGTGATGGATATAAACGGCCAAAACAAGATACAGATAACTACTTATCCAGGTAATGAGATAGATCCATGCTGGTCACCCGATGGTAGATGGATTGCTTATTCGAAGAGTGCGCCCGGAAGCGAAGCTGGTAGAGGACTTATAGAAGATGAATACTGGAATATCTGGGTAACAAATATTGAAACTGGTGAGAATATTCAAAAAACTTTCAGTCGTTATTTCCGTGACTTATCACCTTCCTGGGGATATGTTGATGAGGGAGACCATTACAGAGATTATATCTTCTTCCATTCCGATAGAGATGATTTCGAGCATACCGGTTACGATATTTATCGTCTCGATCCTGATATGGGAATCGAACAGTACGATGTTCCTGATAAACCCAAAGGACATTCAGTAAAAAAAGAAACTAAGCCTGAAAAGAAGATGAATTATCCAAAAGTTCAGGTGTTGAATTCGACAAGTATATCCGGTTGGGCAACAAAAGTTGGTTACGAACTAGAAAAAGAAGGCTTGAACGTTGTTAACGTGGCCAATACACAACACGAAAAATATCTTCCCCATTCCAAGATATATTATTATCCCGAGTACAAGGACTTTGCTATCAAGCTGGCCTATATGATGCCTGGCGATCAATATGTATATTCAGCTAAATGGGATATGGGCGAAGCTGATATAACAGTAGTTTTGGGTGGTCCGATGTAGGGATTTCCCTCCTTTCCGAACCCATTAGTGTCGATTATAATGGGTGAGAGAACGAGCGGTCGCTCTTTAATCAGAGCGGCCGTTTTTTTAATACCCCAAAGATTTCAGATATTCATTCAACTGCTCGATTATCTCGTCAGAATCCCAACCGCGTGATTTGATTCTATCTGCCAATGTTCCCCAGATCGGTTCTCCACATTGAGTGCAATGAATATTCCTCTCGAGGAGCCATTTATTGGATTCCGGGTATTTCTCCAGAATTTCTTCGATAGTTGAATTATTATCTAACAGCATTTTTTCCCTTTCTGTATTCCAATTTAAGTATATCTTTTTTCAAAGGAGGTTATTATGATAAATGATCCGCAGAAAATGAGAGATTATCGCCGAAAAATGAACGATCGAATTCTATCTGAGAATTATCTTCCAATAAAAAGATTTTTCAATCTGGATACTCAAGCCTATCAAGAGGGCTCTTTGGATGAATCCACCAAAGAACTCATGGGGCTTGTAGCCAGTACTGTTATGCGCTGCAATGATTGCATTTTCTATCATCTTGATAACTGCATTCAAAAAGGCGTTACCAAATCTCAGATAATCGAGGCTTTGAATATCGCTCTTATCGTAGGTGGGAGTATTGTTATTCCTCACTTACGCTTTGCTTTTGAGGCGATGGATGAACTCTACGAATCCAAGAATTAAATCACTGGGTTTCTTCACCCGAGAAACCAATGGGGCCTTTAGCCTGTGGTGTTTTTTCGGGTAACTTTATTTCTCCAAACTTGGACTCGAACTTCTTTACGTTGTCTTCAAGTGCTTTAAGGAGCATTTTTGAGTTAATCGGTGTCATTATAAGACGAGCTTGAACCTTGGCTTTGGGAGTTCCCGGAACCATTCGAGAGAAATCCAATACAAATTCACTGGGTGAATGAGAAATCACCGCGAAGTTTGCATAAATTCCTTCTGAAATTTCTTCGGGCAATTCGATTTGTATTTGGCGTTTTTGCATTTGTTTATCCATCAACATTCCTTTCATTTATTTGATATATAGCATTTTTTTACTAAAACTATTCTCAACATCGATAGATGCATAGTAGATGCCACTGTTGATCTCTTTATTGGGTGCCCACTGAAATAAGGTTTTATCTTGGCACTTTTTGGGTTGCAGAATATCGATTAGATTTCCGGAGATATCGTATATTGAGAGATTACTTTTAGTGATAGAACTTAACTCTATATTGCAAAATGAGTTAAAAGGATTAGGATATAGTTTGATCGAACCTCTATCAGGTAATCTGTTTTCATCAATTGATGAAACAAAATCGCTTAAATCAAGGAAATGAATATGTCCGTTAGCATCGGCTGCAACTAATAAATCCTCAATTAGAGCGATATCCACGATAACTGCGGAATCAAATTCGTAGTATCCCGAATCGGCCAAACTGGGGGAAGATTCAGGATAGGCATAAACCCATATACCCGAAGAACCGCAAGCCGATAATAATAAATTCCCCTCGCGCTTAATTCGATAAATATTGCCACTTCCCGGATACCAATTTTCTCCAAGAGTTGGTAATGTGGGATTAGAGACATCGATTTCATGGATAATTCCTTCGAAATCAGCGATAAAAACAGTATCTCCATATTGGCTGATATCAATGCTAACAGCTGTTCCGCTGGTTGAAACAAAAGAAATGGGATCGCTTAAATCGCTGACATTCCAGATTGATAATCCACCCGGATCCTGGCAGATATATAAATAATCTCCTTCAAGAGTAATTAGATCGATAAAATTGGATGTCGAAGTAAGTGTTTCAAGAATATCCATAGAAGTTGGACTGGTAATATCCACGATATATTCACCAGAGATATTAGCACTGCAAAAAAGTTTATCGGAATAAGGAAACACGCTGCGTATAGGTGCTCCGGGACTGAGACTCGCCAGGATATTTAAATCATTTGGATCTGATATATCGATTGCCTGAATTCCCGTGGTCCAGTCGGCGAGATAGGCGACATCTTCATGACATGATATCCATCGGCCCGCCAAATTTGTTCCAAACGGAATAGTGGAACCACTCCAGGTGATGCTATCTAAAATAGTAATAGCAGCTCCGGTTCCCGGGTCTATCGAGTATAATTTAGAAGATTTGCAGAAAGCATAGATAATATCGCCGGAAACATCGATTCCTCTCAAGTCGTCAGTTGGTAGGGATGCTACAAGGCTTATATTTAAAGAATCTGCGGCAAAACCAACTGATATAATACATATAAGAACTAATAATACAACTTTCATGTCTCTCCAATCATAGATCAAAATTTACATCCACAATATAAGAACAAAAAGGTATGGATGACAACCTAAAAAATGTGGAGGAATCGATTCAACTACATTGTAATACAGCAAAAAATTATTGTTGTTCGACTAGTAATGACCAAAGAAAATGAAAAATTTAATGTTATTCGGTAAATTTTTCTTGACTTTCGGATTTTCATTTATATTATTTCTACTGAGAACAAAAACAAAGAAAAGGAGTTTTAAAATGTCGAAAAGCAAAAGCAATCTGAAAAACACAATTAACGAACTTTTATTCATTGCATTAATTCCGTTAGTTGCATTCAGCATGATGTTAATCACGGTTTACGATCCATTCACCGGATTCTTTAACCTTAAGCAGAAAAGCGATCAAAGAAATATCTCCGAATTGGATACGATGAATATTTCTGAAGTAAAGGGTGCATCCAGTGAGATAGAGATTCACCTCGAAGATACACAACTCTAATCTAAGGAGGAACTACCATGAAAAAGATTGAACGTGTTAGTAAAATAATTCGTATTCTGGCTCAAGTAGTATTCTGCTTCACGATTTTCGCTATTCTGGTACTAACCGCATTAACAGTTTTTATTAGTGAAGAAAACCACGAAAATATTTATCTAAAAGTACAGGGGCAGGAATTTCTTGTTGAGCAATTTGGATTTCAAGCCAGAGTCTTATTTCTGCTTGTTATCTTCCTTTGGGGATTAGTTTTCGAAAAGGGCGTGTATCAAGTAATTCAATTGTTCAAGTTGTATGAAAAGGGTAAAATATTCCTTAGTGAAAATGTTCTAAGAATAAAAGAACTGGGTAAAGTTCTCATTTTATGGTCGTTCGTGAAGTTGATCAGCGATTGGGGGACAGTTGAGCTAGTCCAACTTACATCACCTTCAAATACCAGTTCTTTCAGTTTAAGTTTAGACTTCACCGCATTGGTAGTTGGAATTCTAATTATGGTTGTAGCATGGGTTATGGATGAAGGCCGCAAGCTTCGAGAAGAAGCTGAACTTACGATCTGAGGGATTATAATGGCTATAGTTGTAAATTTAGATGTTATGCTTGCAATAAGAAAGATGAAACTCAACGATCTGGCCGATCATGTGGGAATTACTCCGCAGAATCTATCTGTGTTAAAAACGGGAAAAGCGAAAGCCATAAGGTTCTCGACTCTCGAGGCCATCTGTAAGGCATTGAATTGCCAACCAGGCGATATTCTGGAATACAAAGATGAAGATGAAGCAGATTAGGTTTAAATATCATCCCTTAACAACACCTATAGGAACCAATCTGGCTACTTTCTTTGAGATTCGAGCGCCTTCGACAACCTGGATTATATGATCGATATCTTTGTATGCTTCGGGCGCTTCTTCTTTCATGGTATCTCTACCGCGCCATTTTGCGTAAATGCCTTTTTCAAGAAGTTCCCGATCGATTCGTCTTCCTTTCATTGAACTTATCGCTTTTCTACGGGACATTTTCCTTCCCGCACCATGGCATGTGCTGCCAAAGCTCTTTTTCATAGCCTCTCTGGTGCCTGCTAATATATAACTTGCAGATCCCATATCGCCCGGGATAATTACCGGTTGTCCATAGTTCTTATAATTATTGGGTAAATCGGGTGATTCCGGCCCAAATGCACGAGTTGCACCTTTACGGTGAACCAACAATTTTTTCCTTTTACCATCGATTTCATGAGTCTCAAATTTAGCGATATTATGGGCAACGTCGTAAACCATATGCAACCCCAATCTTGATGCTTTTTGCTCAAATGTCTTTTCAAATGCTTCTCTACAAAAATGCATTATCACCTGACGATTAACCCAGGCGTAATTAGCAGCACATGCCATAGCGGCAAGATATTGCTTGCCATCAGGTGAATCTATTGGAGCGCTTGCCAATTGTTTATCGGGAACATCTATGCCATATCGAGACATTTTATTCACCAACGATTTTGCGTAATCTCCGCAAACTTGATGACCGAAACCTCGGCTTCCTGTATGAATCATACAACAGATCTGGTTTTTATGTAATCCAAAAGCTGTGGCGGTTTTTTGCTCATATATCTCATCTATTTTTTGGATTTCGATGAAATGATTGCCAGATCCCAGAGTGCCAATTTGATCAGAACCACGAGTTTTGGCTCTGGAAGATACCTCATGTGGATCTGCTCCGCGCATCTGGCCCTTTTCTTCAGTTCTATCAATATCCTCGTTCCAGGCCATACCGTTATCTAATGCCCACTTAGAGCCATTTCTCAGAAGATTTTCTAAATCATTGCCTTTAGCATGGATTTTCCCTGATGATCCTACTCCGCAGGGTACCATCTTGAAAATATTGTCGATGAGTTGATTCAATCTCGAACTAACATCTTCTGATGGTAAATCGCTGGTGAATAGTCGAACTCCGCAGTTTATATCGTAACCTACACCGCCGGGGGAGACCACACCGGAATCAACATCCATGGCAGCAACTCCGCCGATTGGAAAACCATATCCCCAGTGAATATCGGGCATAGCGAAGCTTCCTTTCTGGATTCCGGGTAAAGTGGCTACGTTGGCTACTTGTTTATAAGCGTTATCGGAAATTATCATATTAATTAAAATTTCATCAGCGAAAATTATCCCCGGAACTTTCATTCCATTTTGATAAGACTTCTCCAGATGATATTCAAAATCGGAAATTTTCTTTAGTGAATGAATTGACATTAGCATTTCCCAGTTTATATTTCTAACGAAAAGGTTATGTTTCAATACACAAATTTAAAAACTATCGAATCTTTGTCAACTATAATAAAGATATCTCCTTATATAATAAGCATTTAGGAGATATTTTCTTGAGAGATAAATATGCTTTTATGGGGTCTGATAATTCTTGGTCTGGTAATTTTTCGATTAATGACTTTTACCTATGCTTTTCCAACAATTCTCTGGGAAGTTTCAGGAATATTGATACTTCTTAGTGTTCTGGGATTCTTTTATCGGCTTTACAAAAATATAAATCTGCAAATCGAGTTGCCCTGGTTTTCACAACAGCGAAATACTGATATTGGCCCCACTGAAATTGAGGATGATGAAGGGCCGGAAAAAACTCTTTCTAGAGAAGAACTCCTGAATCAGTTAAAGGAAAAATACAAAGACGATTACGATTAAACTTTCTCTTAAGGTCTAATTCAATAGAAGTTTTTTCCTTTCAGTGATTGAATTTCAGAGATTCGTTGCGAAGCCTCCAAACATCCAAGTTAATTCCCGTTTTATAACGAAGAGTATAATATTCGATGAGAATTTTGCCCTTTGAGATTACCAATCATTCTTTCCCTCCCATGGGATTTTCCGAGAATAACCCGATAACTCCATTGTGCTGAGGGTATTCCGGTATGATTATTCGAATTTGATATTTTATTGCGAGAAGTTTGGTGATAGCCTGATTCATGGCAACACCTCCTACCAAAACGAGATGTTGCGGAGGTCTGGCGTCAAGTTTTGCGGCGAATTTTTTCACGATCTGCTGGTTTACTCCTGCAGCCAATCTCTCTCTGGAAACGCCTTTGGCCATTTTACCCACAAGTTCACTTTCCCCAAAAACTGCGCATGTTGCTGAAAGTTTCTCTGGATTCTCCCAATATCGAGAAAGCTCTTCGAGACCCATTCCCAATGTGTTTGCCATGTTTTCAAGGTATCGTCCCGCGCTGGCTGCGCAGCGATTGTTCATAAAGAAATCCTCAATTTTGCTATCCTCGATCCAGATTATCTTGCTGTCCTGTCCGCCAAGATCGAGAAGGGTAAAATCGCTCATCCCGGTTTGGTAGATTGCACCTTTTGCATGTGCCTGTATCTCCGGGGTGATCTCGGCGTCGGCGATATTCAAAGCATTCCGGCCGTAGCCGGTAGCTTTGATGAGTGGTTTGCTATTCAGCCCAAATTTTGAGAAATCTATTTGGAATCCACTGTTGGAAGGTTCCCCGAATTGATCATAAAACAGAGCTGTATCGTAATCATAGAGTTCGATTCCAGAGTCTTTTTTTTGTAAAGCGATCTTCACAGATCGCGAACCCAGATCCAGTGCTAATATCGATTTATTGTTTTGGTAATCGGAGTTTTTTCCCATGAAAAGACTATTCAATTTTATCTTCGAGCATTTTAATGAATGAATCCAATCTAATTCGAATTCGCTCGTCGAGCTCGAAACTATTCTCGCCTTCAATAGTCAATATTGGAACACCGAGGTATTTTCTAAAGAGTAAATCTTCGATTTGCCTGAAACAGAAATTCTGAACATAATGGACTATTCCATGAATATTCCTCACCTCGATCTGTTCTTTAATATCCTTGATTCGCTTGAAAACGCTTGCCGGATAAGTGTATTTGGCGTATGCATCCACGAAATCGTCCACAGGATAAGGTATTGAGAATTGACGTTGGACTTCATTGAAAACGACCCTACCACCGGAATTTTCGATATCATCGTAAAGATCGGAAAAAATCGGAGGAACTCCAATATAACCAAGTCGAACTTTTTGATCAAAAGGTTTTCGGGTACGAACCTCTTCCAAAGCATCTTTAATATTTTCGAGATATTTCTCCGCTTTACCTATGAAGTCGGAAGTCTGTAAAAGCCACAAGTGGTTTTCCCATCCACTTACCAGGTTCTTTTTCCAGGTGAGCTCATCCAGTTTCCACGCTAGTTCCCTCGAAGGCCGAAGCCTTTCGTAGCAGTCAAGGATATAACTCCATTCAGCACCGAGTGTTTGTGCCAGATGACGCATCTCACCTTCTAAAAGGCCCACGTCGGAATCATAGGGAAAAGCAAAGGGGATTATTTCCACGCCCTTATCCTGAAGAGTTTCTGCAAGTGCATGTGTGTTAGAGCAGTCACCTTGAGTGACTACCACCATTCGATCCACATGGAATTCTTCTACAACAGTTCCGTATATCCCCGATATCCATGGACACATGGTTCGAGGGTAACCGTCACGGTAAGCGCGTTCGAGCAAATCGGTTTTTTTATCCGAGCCAATGAAAATGTTATTTAGATCGACAGGAATATTTCCAGAAGCCCAGATAATTTCCTGTGGTACAGTTGTAGTAATTCCAATATTTCCCATAATACAACCAATTTATAAAATAATTTTCCGAAATGCAAATGAATATTACATCTTGACTGAGATTTTGTTAGTGGTTATCTTACCCATGTAGTAGATAACTTTAAGTAAGGGGGGTGTCGATGAAGCCGATTCAAGTGATTTTCATTATTACCCTATCGATAATAGGTTCGGTCTTCGCCGATTGTCTAGTGATTGATGATTTTGAGGACGGCGATGTTTCAGATTGGGGGATCGTTGGTGCATTCGATGGAAGCCATCTCGGAATTTCTGCTTTTCCTTCCGATATCGAAGGTGAATTTTGCCTGAGGGGAATCTACTACAACTCGCTTTTTCCAAATACTTTCACCGGATATACTTACAAAGATTTCGATCCGGGAATCGATTTCAGTGATTATGATTCACTACATTTCTGGGTAAGAGGTTTAAGCCGGGGACATTTTAATCTTAGAATTGTCGAAGAAGACGGCGATAATTGGCTGTTAATATTCTATCCGGTTGCAGCATGGAATCTGATGGAATACAGCAAATACGATTTTGCTCTGGATTTTGGTACTGATGGCATATTTGGAAATTCACGAATGCAGACTCTCTCAATAACTCCACCAGCAGTCTCTTTTCCTGCGCCAATAGTTCCGGATAGTTTCTTCATCGATTATCTTGTATTCACGGTAACCGAAGTTGGAATCGACTCTCAAAATATATCTTCCAAACCGAATATTCGAATCGGCCCTAATCCCTTCAATTCAAGCATTTCTATTTCCATCGATTATAAGGTGAATCAAGTTGCGACTGTAGAAATTTTCGATAATCTGGGCAATTCTATACAAAAATGCAAAACGGATTGCACAAACTATGTATGGATCCCTCATGAAGAAATGAAATCCGGCTTATATTTTTGCAGAATCGAAATTGGAGGGTTTAGATTCAACAGAAAACTGGTATATCTTAAATAAATTCCCCGACTGATTCCAATTTCCAATAATATCGCAATAATCGGTTGATTATTTCGGGAAATATGCTTAATTTTTCTATTCAACAATTTTTCACCCGGGAATAAATAGCATGAATAAAACTACTTTGATATTACTTCTTGTTCTTTGTGTTGCGCTGATAGCTCAATCCGAATGGCGAGTTGATTTTACGGTAATAGGTGTCGATAGCGTTTTATATCTGAGAGGATTTGGTATTGCCGATGGTGCCAGCGATGGTTACGATGCCCTTTTCGATCTGCCGCTTTTTACTTCAGATGATGATACGTCGGTCTTTTTCCCTGTAGAAGGTTCATGGATTACCAGCGCTCTTAGTCAGGATATACGGAGCAATCGTTTGGCTAGTCACGATTGGACAATGGTCTTCCAGCATATGGACTTATCAACTGTAGAGTGGTTCAGAGACTCTCTTCCGCCTGATGGTGATTTTGAGGTATGCGTTTTTCATCCCGATTCATCGTCAGAAACCTGTTTCGATATGAGGATTACTCCAATGGTAATTGTTCCCGAAGAAAGATGGGTTAGTTTTAGCTGGGATATCGAACCCGGCGAGGATACAATTCCACCGTATATTACTGGATGGAGTCCAGCGGATGGTGCAGTGGATGTCCCACGCGAGACTAATATTTCATGCGAAGTCCACGATTCGGGGACCGGAGTCGATTCCGATGAAATATCGATCGAAGTTGACGGAATAAATGTTACTATGTTAGCCTCGATAGATAGTATTCCCGGTGGAGGATTCTCGGTTAATTATGATCCGCTTTTAGATTTTTCTTACGATGTAGTTATAGAAGTTGTTGTTAGCGCTTACGATCTGGAGACACCCAGTAATTTTATTAGCGATACAGTAAGCTGGCGAACAGTGCCCGATAGCATTTTCTACGCTGTTTCTGGAACGGTGGGCACCGGCGATCCATGGTATCCGGTGGAGAATGCTATAGTTCAAGTGGGCGATAACTACGATACTACCGATGTGGAAGGATATTTTAATTTCAGCAGCGTACATCAGGGCTCGAATACTATTCGTGCTAATGCGGATGGTTACGATGAATCGACTTCCTGGATTTGGCTGGTTTCTGATACATCGGTGAATATGACTTTACGTATGGCAAGCCCTCCCGAAGTGCTGGTTATCGATTACGATTCCGGCTCGGAACCTTTCGAGGACGATTCCGTTGGTGAAGAGACAATTATCGCGGATTTACTGGATAATCTCGGTTATGAATATGAAATCACATGCCAAAATCCGGCTATCGACACATTGCCTCTGGACGATTATCGTTTCGTTATCCTCATTACTCCGGTCGATGAAACCGGCCATTGGATTATTCCCGATTCTGAGCTCGATTATCTTATTGATTGGTTGGAAGACGACGGTAGATTACTGTGGATCGCTCCCAATGGGGGAGTTGATTACGGTGAAGGGTCAATTTTCGGCGAGGCATTTTTTAATATGTTCGGAGTGAATTTCGAATCTAATGGTAGGGATTATACTGCCGGGGGGAATGTTAGCTATCTGACCAGTGAATCGGATTATTTTTATCTTGATGTTTATGTTACCTATGATTCTCTTACTATGGCGGATCATTATATCGACGAGATATCTCCAGTGGATAGCCATTCAATAGTTATTCTGGAAAGCCAGGAAAGCTCGCCTACTCCGTTAGTTAGTAACGATAGAATTATTTTCCATGAAGATTCGACGTATCTCTGCGTTATCTCAACAATCTTGTTTGGAGGAATCAACGACGGGATATTTCCAAATACAGCTACAAATATCCTGCGAGGATGCATGAATTTTCTTGAAACCGAAGTTGGAATCGACGAGAACCTCATAAAAATTCCCGAAAAGATGGAATTAGAAACATATCCCAATCCGTTCAACGCGGCGATTTCGATTGTTACCCCGGGCGATGCGAGGATTCGTATCTACGATATAGGTGGAGGGTTGATTGACGATTTTGCGAGTTGCGAAAATAGCAAATCTCACAAGGCGAAATATATATGGAAACCGACATCAGAACTTGGTTCGGGAGTATATCTTATTCGTGCGGAATACGATGGTCGAAGCGATTTTAAACGAGTTATTTATCTCAAATAAATACCTGGTTTATCAGGTTATCCATCTGATTTTCGGGATTCCATTTTTTATTTCCAAATAGGAATACTGTTGGAAAAAATCACCGGAATTAATATATTTCCCACCCATTAAATCTACTATTTTTGCTGGTTCGTGGGTATGGCCGAAAATAACGAATTTGAATCCTTCAGAGATTTTCTTTTTAGCGAATTCTATGTACTCATCAGTAAGAGATAGATTGCGTTTAACTGTGTATATCTTGCTTCCGTTGGATACCAACCTGGCTAGTTTCTGTCCCATGAAAACCGGGATGTGTTTGAACAGCCAGATATCGATAGGGTTTCTGAGAATCGGTTTTAAGACGTTTCTATAGCCCCAATCGGATTGTGCAAAACCATCGCCATGAGCCATGAAAAACTTTACTCCGAAAGCTTCGACAGTTATCGGTTCTTTATATATTATTGCTCCGGTATGCTTCAAGAATTGTTCTTCTGTCCACCAATCGTGATTTCCTCCGATAAAATGTATTTCGAGTCCCTTATCTGAGGCTGCTTTGAGTTCTTTTAGAATGGGTTTATAGTTTTCGGGAATGCTGTCATCGAACTCGAACCAGAAATCGAAAAGGTCTCCGAGAATAAAAAGCACGTTTTGGTCGTCTGTTATCTGTTTGAGTAATTTCTGGAATTTGAAGAATTTAGAATTTTCCTGTTGATTGTCTCCCGCACCGAAATGGGAATCGGAGAAGCAATAGATTGTCTTATTTTGGAGTTTAACGATCAATTTTCTCCATTATAGCTTCGGCAATTATCAAATCTTCGGGATAGGTGATTTTAATATTCATACGATTACTTTCAACGATAGAGACCTTTTGTCCGATTAATTCCATTAATGCGCAATCATCGGAAAATGAATTACCCTGTTCTATTTTCTCTATTGCTGATAGGAGTAAATCACGCTGGAAAACCTGCGGGGTTTGAACAGCATAAAACTTATCGCGATCCACGGTTTCAACTATAAAATGGTTTTCTACAAGTTTGAGTGTGTCTGTTAGCGGAACAGCTAGAGTCGCAGCGCCAGTCTCTTCTGCTTTTTGAATTACTTTTTCCAGTGATTCAATAGTGACAAATGGCCGCGCGCCGTCGTGGATAGCGACTATATCGCAGTTTTCATCGGTTGCGGCTATTCCGTGTAAAACCGATTCTGTTCTGGTTTTTCCACCTTCGACAAGATCGGCGTTAATGTTGTATTTGTCGAATACTCTTGAGAAATCTTCGTAATAATTCGGAGCAAAAACTACAATCAGATTCGAGATTAGTTCACAATCAGACAATCGTTTTGCGGTTCTTACTACTATGGGAATTCCGCCGATTTCTACCAGAGCTTTTGGGATATCTCTTCCCAGGCGTTGCCCGGAACCTGCTGCTACTATTATCGCTATATTTTTCATTATTTTTCAAGATAATCAAGAGATGAATTCTTTGCAACTGTATTTTACAATACTCTTCAACCTTGACATATTTGCTTCGAAACATATTTTTATGTTCAGAAAATAAAAAGGGCATTTTATTAACCGGGAATTATAAATTTCAAAGGGATAAAATCGCTCGTAGCTATGATTTTACTTGACTTTAGTAATAATTCCACTAATTTACGAGGATTAATTGGGGAATTATCAAATTTAATATGTAACTAGTTCTGGATAAAAATGGCAATAAACCTGGAAAAAACATACGATCCAAAATCGACTGAACCCAAATGGTATAAGTACTGGGAGGAAAACGGCTTTTTTAAACCATCCGATGCGGATGAAAGCTATACTATCGTTATTCCGCCGCCCAATATCACCGATGTTTTGCATGTTGGCCATGCATTGAATAATCTCATTCAGGATGTATTCATTCGTCAAGCTCGTATGAAAGGCTATTCAACCCTTTGGTTACCCGGCACGGATCACGCAGGGATTGCCACACAACATATGGTAGTTGAAGATCTTCGTAAAGAGGGCAAGGCCAAAGAAGATATTGGAAGAGAGAAATTTGAAGAGCGGCTCTGGGAGTGGAAGAAGAAAAAGGGGGGAAGGATAATCGAGCAACTCAAGGAAATAGGCTGCAGCTGCGACTGGAGTAGAGAAAGATTCACCCTCGATGATAATTATGTCGATGCAGTCATGGAGACTTTCATTAGGCTTTTCGATGAAGGCCTGATTTATCGCGACAATTATATAATTAATTGGTGCCCTGGATGTAAGACCGCTCTTTCTGACGAGGAAGTCGAGCATAAAGAAGTCGATGGGAAACTCTGGTATTTCGATTATCCACTCGAAGATGGAGGAGTGATAACTATCGCTACTACTCGTCCGGAAACGATGCTCGGTGATACAGCTATTGCGGTAAATCCCGATGATTCCCGATACCATAAATATATTGGAATGAAAGCTGTCCATCCATTTTTAGAAAGAAAGATACCCATTATTTCCGATGCTTATGTCGATCCCGAATTTGGAACCGGTGCTGTCAAGATAACACCCGCACATGATCCTAATGACTTCGAAATCGGACAGCGACACGATCTGGAGCAAATTAATATTTTAACACCAGATGGTCATATCAACGAGAACGGCGGCCCTTTCGCCGGGCAGGATAGATTTGAAGCTCGCGAAGAAGTTTTAAAGGGATTGAAAAAGAAAGGTCTTCTCGGCAAGATAGAAAAACATAAGCTATCTGCCGGGCATTGTTATCGATGTGATTCATTGGTGGAACCGTATCTTTCCCGTCAGTGGTTTTTGGATATGGAGAATCTGGCAAAACCAGCTTTAAAAGTCGTAAGAGAAGGAAAAATTACTTTTTATTCCGATCGTTGGCATGGAGTATATTACAATTGGCTGGAAAATATTAGACCCTGGTGTATCAGCCGTCAGCTATGGTGGGGACATCGTATCCCTGCATGGTATTGTAAATGTAGCGATGACCCCATCGTCTCAAAAAACAGGCCAAGAGAGTGTCCCAAATGTGGATCTACGGAATTGGTTCAGGAAAGAGACGTTTTGGACACCTGGTTTTCTTCCTGGCTTTGGCCTTTCGCTACACTTGGTTGGCCCAATGAGAATTCTGAGGATCTGAAGAAGTTTTTCCCTACCGATGTTCTGGTTACTGCAAGCGAGATTATATTTTTCTGGGTTGCAAGAATGATTATGTCATCATTGTATTTCATGGATGATGTCCCTTTCAGTAGCGTTTATATCCACGGTACAGTGCGAGATACTATTGGCAGAAAAATGAGTAAATCACTGGGTAACGGTATTGATCCAGTTAAGGTTATAGAGGAATACAGCCGTGATGCGCTGAGATATACACTCCTTTCTCAAGCTGGAGCGGGACAAGACTTGTTTATAGATATGGAGACTTTCCAACAGGGAAGGAATTTTTGCAATAAGCTTTGGAACGCAGCGCGATTGGTTCTTAGTAATCTAAGAGAGGATATTCCAGCAAAGCTGATTTTGAAACCAACTGCTGAAACCGTTCTTGATAAATGGATTCTATCCAGATTGCAAGGGGCCAAAGAAAAAGTCAACAATTCTATTAACAATTATCGTTTGGATGAAGCTATAACAGAATTGTATCATTTCTTTTGGACCGACTATTGCGACAATTATCTCGAGGGTGTAAAACCGCGTTTAAACGAAGATGATTCAAACGCACAATTTGTTTCTTTACATGTTCTGGAGCAAACTCTTCGTATGTGGCACCCGATAGTGCCTTTCGTTACGGAGGAAATCTGGCAGAAAATCAATCTTGAGGTCGATGGTGATATGGGATCTGAGGCTTGTATTGTGGCTAAATGGCCGGAATTAGAGGAAAAATATATCGATTCCGAAGCTGAAACAGATTTCGAGACAATTAACCAGATTTCTTCAGCAATTCGAACTATAAAATCAGAAAGCGGATTGGGCTCGAGTCGTAAAGGAAAGGTTGTTGCCGTAGCTAAGACCGATAAATCCAGTGAGCTTATCCAAAGAGAGAGTGAACTTATTTCTACTCTTTCCAGAATAGAATCGATCGAGGTTTGCGATTCCCGTCCGAAAGGGGCGGTTGGCACGGCAGTTGTTAAAAATATTCACCTGTATTTACCACTTGCCGGACTTGTAGATCTCAAGTCCGAGAGGGACAGGCTCGACAGGGAAATACGTCGTTTACAAGGTATATCTGCCGGTTTGGCGAAGAGACTCTCTAACCAGGGATTTATCCAAAATGCTCCGGTAGATGTAATAGACAACACAAAATCGAAGTGGCAGGAAATTTTGAAGAAAATTTCCCATTTTACAGAAGCATTAGAAAACTTGAAAGAATAAACAAACCAAATTGGAGGGACAATGAAGAAAATACTCTTAGGATTTGCGGTTATTATCGCTGTGATTTTTGCGATGATAGGTTGCGAAACTGCTCCTGAGAATACCGTCGCCAAAGTCGGTAAGTACAATATCTCTGTGGAGGAATTGAATGATGCTATAGCCCCTATGGCTTCCAGATTCAAGACTGCCCAGGAAGATTATGATGCTAGAATGGCGGCTGTCGAAAATATGATTCAACAGAAGCTGATGCTTCTCGGGGCTTATGAAAAGGGCCTGGACAAAGATAGTATGGTAGTTGAAAGAGTTAAAGGCGGAGAAGACCGTCGCTTACTTATGGCTCTTTGGAAAGTCGAAGTAGAAGGAAAGATTAACGTAACCGAAAAGGAAATGCGTGAACTCTACGATAAAATGTCTTCAGAGTTTAGAGCATCACACATTCTGGTTACCGATTCTACTCAGGCTGTAGAGCTTCACAAACAACTTACTGAGGGCGCGGATTTTGCCGAATTGGCAAAAGAACATTCCAAAGATCCTGGCAGTGCTACAAAAGGTGGAGATCTTAGCTGGTTCACGCCGGGCAGAATGGTTAAACCTTTTGACGATGCAGTTCAAGCACTCGAAGATGGCGAACTCTCACAGCCTGTTAAAACTCGTTATGGTTGGCATATTATCAAAAGAACTGGCACTCGCCAGAAAAAACAAGAGCCTTACGAGGAAGTGAAAGAAAATCTCAAGAAAACTCTTGAAAACGAGAAACAGCAGGAAAAAGGTCAGGAAGTTGTCGAGGGGATTTTCGAAAAGACTAATTTTAAAGTTAATGAAGATGCAGTGGAAGTTATAGTTGAAAAATATAATGCTTCACTAAGTGCGGATGAAGAGGAAAATCCTGCCGCTAATGCAGAGATGGTTTTCACAGATGATGAAAAAGCTATGACTTTGGCCACTTGGGATGGCGGTCAGTGGACAATTAATTCTTTCGATTCAGTATTGACTCAGATTCCTGCTTTCAGAAGACCTGAATTGAACAGTATAGAAGCAGTTAGCAATCTAGTTAAAGGCGTTATGCAGAGCGATTTACTCCTTAAGTATGCCCAAAATATCGGTATCACTCAGACCGAGGAATACAAAGAACTCTATGACAGCGCAATCGAAGATATGATGGTCAATATATTCCAGAATAAGAACCTCTATGAGGAAATCGAAGTTGGAGATCCTGAAATCGATGAATACTATGCTGCTAATAAAGATTCTTTCATGACTCCGAGAACCATTGTGGTGCGGGAAGTCCAGGTTGCCGATGAAGCCGCTGCTAATGCTATTTCCGATCAGGTAAAAGGTGGCCAGGATATCGAAGGAATAGTCCAGGAAAAATCGATGCGTACATATACTAAGAATAAGGGTGGACTTCTCGAGATCACTGAGATGAGATTCCCAAAACTTTATGCCGCAGCTGGCGCTGCTACAGCGGATCAGGTAATCGGTCCTGTCCAGGATCGTACCGGAAGATGGTCTGTTATGAAGGTTATCGAAGTTAGAGAATCTACACCAAAAGAAATCGATGATGTCAAAGAGCAAATTAGAGCTAAACTTCGCAGAGAGAAAAGGACTCAGGCCAAGGAAGATTTCATGACCAAAGCCAGAACGGATTACAATGTCAAAGTTTACGAAGATGTTGTTGCCGCTTCGGTGGATTCTGCTAAATATGAAGCTCCTAAAGAGCCTATTCAATCCGAATAATCACCAGACCAGGATTGTTCGAGTATAAATACTATATAGTATTCGCGATAATCGCGGTGGTCGTTATGGCAAGTGTTTCTTGTGATAACGGCCATCGCGAAAACGCTATTGCACAAGCGGGTGAAGCCAGTTTGAATAGCGATGAATTAGACCTGATATTGCCGCGAGAATCCGGGAGTTTTGGTGAATCGATGTTATATCAGATAGTTGGAAACTGGGCTGATGAGAATGTAATTGCACAGGCTGCCGTAGATATGGAGTTGGATAAACGCGATGATGTTGTAATTAAATTAGAAGAAGCACGCAGGATGATTCTAATCTCCGCTTTCGAACAGGAAGTTATTATCCCCAGAATCGAGATCGATAGCCTTAACATTAGAGAATTCTACGATGAGCGAGTCGATGATTATATTCGTACCAGGGATGAAGTCAAATGTGAGCATCTTTTGGTTTCCAGTCAGGAACTTGCAGATTCAATCGAAACCCTTATGGATACACTTTCATTTGATGAAATCAGAAAGAATTTTGCGGAAAACTCCGCAGTTCAAATGGGTGATAATCTTGGATATCTATCTCGTGAAGATATGCATCCGGCGATAGCAAGAAGAGTGTTTAAATTGAGCGATGGGGAGGTTGCAGGCCCAATCGAAACAGAATATGGATTTCACTTTATCAAACTCCTCGATTTTGCCCCCAAGGGAAGTATTAAAGAATTTGATATGGTTAAACAGGATATTGAGAATATCTTGATGGATCAGGAATTCCATCGAATTTATAACGAGCTTCTAGATTCGCTTTCACAGGCAAAACCTATAATAATTGATTCAGCTTTTATCGAAAGTAGATCCAATGATAATTGATAAGAGAAATTTGTTTTTAGCCCTATTATTAATGACAGTTTCACTTATTGCTCAAACCGATGTCAACTTTGAAGAAGATATTCTGGCGGTTGTGGAAAAAAGTGTTATTACTAGAAGCGAAGTTGAAGTTGCACTGATGATGGATCTTGAAGGAGAGCTTCCCGCAGATTCTGCCCAATATGTCGAGGATATGCGGCAAAAAGTCGAAGAGCTTATCGAAGAAAGATTGATTCTATTTGCAGCAGAGCAAGAATCTATAGTGGTCGAGCAATCGAGAGTTAAGGAGATGTTCGAGCAGAGATGGGAAATGCTGGTTTCCAGTTATGGGGGAGAATCCGCACTTGAAAATGCTCTTATTGAAGAAGGATATACTCTGGAGACTTTCAAACGTAAGACTAAAAAGCAAATAGCTGATTTCTTAAAAAAGCAATCATATATCGAGCAAAATTTTGGCAGAATTCTGGTTACTGAGGATGAGATCGAAGAATTCTATGAAACCTATAAAGATAGCCTTCCACCGTCGCCTCCCGAAGTGCATATTGCAGCAATAGTTATAAGTATTAAACCATCTCAGGAAGAACTGGATAAAGCTTTACAGAAATTGGAGAATGCAAAAGTTCGAATTGAGAATGGTGAAGATTTCGGAGCGGTAGCTTCGGAAGTATCGGAGGATGAAGTAAGCGCTAAACGTGGAGGAGTGTTGGGAAAATTCGATAGGGGATCTTTAGTGGAGCCGTTGGATTCTCTGGCTTTTTCACTCGAAGTAGGTGAGATTGGTGGACCTATTTACACTCCTATGGGATTTCATCTAGTTAAAGTTATCTCTAAAACCGGCTTTGAAGTTGAGATTGCCCATATTTTAGTAACTGCCGCAGTCACTCCCGGTCGAAAAGAAGAACTGAGTTCACTTGCGGATTCGATTTATGGATTAGCTTTTGAATGTGCTGATTTCGTTAGTTTTGCGGAATCTCTTTTTAACAATGGGATTGTGGATGAAGGTGCTGACTTTGGTTGGGTAGTCGAGGATGGTTTGGGAAAGGATTTGAAGAAATTGATAATCCAGGCTGATGAAGGAGAATTAATTGGCCCGGTCGATGCTGAGAAGGAATATCAGATAATAAAGGTTTTGGGTAGAAGAGAGGGACATACGCCTGATCTCGATTCCAACAAACAATATATGAAAGAACTAACCAGACAACTCAAATTACAGAAATTGATTGAAAAACATGTAGATGATCTAAAAGATAAATTCTACGTGGAGATGCGGATATAAGTGTTTACTCTTGAAATAAAAACCGATAAGAGAATCTGTATGAAAAATATAACTTCGCAGGTTCAAAACGCTCTGTTGTCCAGTTCTGTCAAAGAAGGTCTGATAACTATCTATGTCCCTCACACAACCGCAGCTGTTACCATCAATGAAGGGGCTGATCCCGATGTTCAGAAAGATATAGTATCTAAACTAAACGATTTGATCCCATCTAATGCTGGTTACCGACACATGGAAGGCAACTCCGATTCACATATTAAGGCATCTCTTATCGGGGAATCCGTTTCAATCCCTGTTTCTGATGGCAAAATGGTTTTAGGAACATGGCAGAAGATATTCTTTTGTGAATTCGATGGCCCACGAAGACGTAGATACTACGTTAATATCATGAAGAATAATCCAGCTTGATCTTTTTTCAATTTGACAAAGCTTTCCGGTAAAGCGATATTAATAAGATAGTTTTTTTATGTGATATAACTGAGAATTCAGTTGTTATAGGAGAGTATTATGAAGAACTTCCTTCTATTGCTAGTAATCGCTTCTTTCATCTTTGCTATTACTGAAGCAGATATTATTGGACTCGATAGGGCTGAACGAGAGCTTGTTATCGAGGTTTATAACCTTAAAGCGCCCTATGAGATAGATATCCAACCGGAGAATCCTATTGGTAGTTGCGGTACAGGCGTTTTACATAGAATGAACCAAATGTGGGACGATTTATCTCCGAAAGCAAAAAGCATTTTGGAATTTGCATTAACCAGACCTACTTTGCCCAATTCGATAGATTCACCTCTGGGATATTTCAAGGTCCATTATACACTTACTGGCACTGATGCAACCGATATGATTACTGTCAATCGCTATGCTGGATACCTCGATTCCGCATGGACAATAGAAATTAACGAAATGGGATTTATGGAACCGCCAAATGACGAGGGAGCCGGGGGAGATAATAAATACGATGTTTATATCAAATCACTTGGTTCCGGAGTTTATGGGTATTGTCAGAGTGATGGTAGCCCAAGTGGAGCTACATGGGATCGTAGGATGTCATTTATAGTTTTAAGAAGTGATCTCTCCGGAGTTGATGATCCGCTGGGTTCATCTGCAACAACCTGTGCGCACGAATTTCAGCATGCAATTCAATTTAGTTATACTTTTCATTCTGATACCTGGTGGATGGAGAATTGCGCTGTTTGGTCGGAAGTTGCTGTATGGCCTCAGTATCCTTGTCATGAAATCCAGCTGGAGACTTATCAAAATATGCCTTATGTTTCCCAGACAGTATCCAATATGTCGCACGAATATGGAGGTGGAATCTGGGCAGTATATCTATGGGAGAACTACGGAACGTCATTTATGATTAGTTGTTGGAATGAACACAAATACATCACTACCGATATTGGAGCGATTAATGCTGCTCTTAGTCCTTCGGATTTCGACACCGAGTATTCGCTTTATAGCTGCTGGAGATATATTACAGGAGAAAAGAACGACGGCGATCATTTCAATTTCGCTGCCCGATATCCCGATGTAGCCTTAGCGGGAAATCACAGCACCTATCCGGCCAGCGGAAGTCCTACTAGCAATTTACCTCAACCCATTTCCTGTAATATCGTCCGTTTTCAACAGAATGACGGCGGTTCGACTCTGGATATTACTTTCGATGGTGATGATGCAGCCTCGTTGGATCTCAAACTGGTGAAATCGAATTGCATCAATTATTCTGAACAGGATATTTCTTTGGACGCCTCAAACAATGCGACTGTCAATATAACTGATTGGTCTATCTATGATGATTTAGCAATGGTAATCACTAATACAGCCCATTCGGGGGGGACCGCCGGATATAGTTATAATGCAACGCTTAGCGGTGATCCATTGCCACCTCCGCGAAATCTCTATGGCGAGAGTATGTATTATGGTTATGTCCCCATGACATGGAACGAACCACTTCCTACTTCGGCTTCACGAACCGGTTATTCAATATATCGAGCTAATTCGGCTGGAGGGCCCTATGCATTAATAGGCACTTCGGCTGTGGAAAGCTACGAGGATCATTCAGTGATTAACGGCCAAACCTATTATTATCGAGTGCGTACTAACTATAGTAGCGGTGATAGCCGTTACAGCCAGCGATCCTGTGCTGCACCCAGTGGTCATTATACTGGGAGTGTAGATACAATCTGGGCAGTTCCCCCGGGACCTTATTATAGCTCATTTTCCGGTTATGATGGATTTAAGCTGAGATCAGTTTTTACTCCAACAACTACTCCGGGTAGGATAATTGCCCTGGAATATAATTTCTATTCTGGTGGATATATGCAGCCGCTTTACTGGGATATTTTTGGTGGCGACGGTGACCCGATATGGAGTGGAGCACGTAGCTATGTAACCGCTGGATGGAACACTTTCCATGTCTCGGATACCCTGATATATTTCTACGGCAATTTTGGGGTCGGTTGTGAATTTCGTGATGGAAGCGTAGCGATCTCGACTTCAACGGGAGGGATCTCAAACTCCTATTATTGGAGTGGTTCAGCGTGGAGTTCGATGAGTGGTGATTTTGCTATTCGGGCTATTGTGGAATATGCAATTCCTACGCAAATTGCTGAATCGAATCGCCCAGAGAATTTGGAGTTATTAGTTTATCCAAATCCGTTCAATAGCTCGTGTAGAATAAACCTGAAAAATATCGATCATAGCGATAATCGGTCACTCGATATCTATAATATAGAAGGAAAGTTAATTAGGAGTATTGCAATCGATAGAAGAGAAAGTATTACTTGGGATGGCCGTGATTCTAATGGTCATGATATGCAAAGTGGTCTCTATTTTGCGAAGATAAAAGGGATAAATACAAACACGAAAATGATTCTATCGAGATGATACTGGATTTAAAGAAACTTTCATCGATTTTTTTATTTTGCGTTGGATTGGCCATGGCTTTTAGACCGGCCCCACCGCCCGGTACCCCTTCGATGATAATCGACTCTGATTATCAGGTTAACTATGCTTATATGGATGTTTTCGTTTCGGATTCTATTGCGCAGGTTGTCTTTATATCAGCTATAGATTTTTCGGGCTGCGGAGATAAAGTAGTTATCAACCCTAATTGGCCGGTAGAATCTGCAGAATTTTTTATAACATCGAGAAAAAAAGGCTCGTGGGAAAATTATGAACTTCAAACAGGCAAACCCATAAAGATCGATAACCCGGAATCACCGCTGGAATTCAGAATTACATACGAAACAAAGCTACATATTAATCAGAATATTCCACGCAGCGATGTGGATTTACCCGTTTATTTCGCTCTGAAACCGCCCTATGAGAATAAAGATGGCGATGTGTTATACCCTCGAAGGATGAGAATTCGATTGATGCTTCCTCAAAACATGGAGTTAAATAGAAATGATAAATCTAATTTTATGGTTAATACTCTAGCCGAAGGTCCTGTTTTATGGTATATGGAGGATCCTGCAAAACTCGATAAAACTTATCTTTTTGAACTAATCGAATAGGTAGTCGATTATAAATTCCCAAAATATCATTTTTTTCTAAACCTACACTCTTTATTTCTGTCTAAATAGGCGAAAAGCAAAGGATAAAAGTGGAATCCGAAGTAATAAAAAAAGCCAAACAGGGAGATAGAGACGCGATGGCGCAAATCATCAGAAATAATCAGGAGAATGTTTTTGCGCTAGCCTATAGGATGACCGGCAGCCGAGAAGACGCACTGGATATATCTCAGGATGTGTTTGTTAAAGCTATCAAGGGAATAAAAAAATTCAAAGGTAAATCGGCTATATCGACCTGGCTTTATTCGATTACCGCTAATACTTGCAAGGATTTTCTCCGGAAAAATAAGTCCCATCAAGATGTGGAACTCGATAATGTTTTTTTAAGATCCCAAATTGAATCGCCAATTGATAACATCGAAATCAAAGATCGTAGAAGATTGGTGAGAGATGCTCTCGAATCTTTGCCCGAGGGAGTTCGTGCAGCATTTATATTGAGATATGAAAACGAATTGCAAATTGATGATATCGCAGAAGCTCTCGGAAAAGCTCCGGGAACTATCAAAGCACAACTTCACGATGCGGTGAAAAGGTTGAGGAAAATAATTGGAGTGGAGGTATAAAATGGAACATTCCAATAATAAATTCACCAAACAGGAAAAGGAATTAAAGCAGTTTCTCCATGAGGATCCGATTCCCGGCTTGACACAGTTCGAAGTCGATACACTCACCCAGCGAGTTTTAGGGCAAATCCCAAAAACAGAAAAGAAAAAGTGGTATCAATGGCAACCAGCATATCGAATCGGAATTACGGTGGTATCTATTCTGATTGCTGTATCTTTTTTAATCACGGATTTCAATATCGACAACAATGAAAATATCGAATTAAGCGAGTTGGAGAGTTCATATTTTATTGACATGGAAGATTACGAATACGAAGAGATGGTGGTGGAAGCAATTGAAGTCGGTTCTATCAGCGAATCGGATATAATCGAAAAGCTCCTGCCGGTTGATAAAGATGAATTGTTTGACTTAGAAGATGAATATATCGATGAGGATATCGATTCATATATCGAGGATATCGATGAAGATGAAGCAGATAGAATCCTTAGAAAAATGGATGAATTAGGCTATCCAGATTTGCAGGAGGTATAAAATGAAATTATCGAAAACTATCAAAAAAGCGTTTTTCCCAATTCTAATTTTATTGATTGGAGCTACATCTATAATAGCCCAACCAATGGGAGGACATCCACCCAGGAACGACTCCAAACGTGAGAAATTGAGAGAACGTTTGACTATGGTCAGAATGTGGAAATTGGTCGAAACACTCGAATTGAGTGAACAGCAATCGATGATTTTCTTTCCAATTATAAATTCGCATGAGGAAACAATCGACTCATTGCATAAGAATATGAGATTGCTTACTCAAAAGTTGGAAAAAGCACTTCTGGATGAAAACCCTGAGGAAATGGAAAACATACTTGATTCATTGAGTGAATTAAAAAGTAGAATGGTGCAAGAAGAAAGCGATTTTTACGATCAATTAAGAAATACCTTAACTCTCGAGCAACAGGCTAAATATGTTCTCTTTGAAGGTAAATGGAGAGAGGAATTGAGGAAGCTATTCGAAAGTGGTGAAATGCCGCCCGGAGAAGGGCCTCACAGATAGAATATAAAGATTATTTATCATTATTGAAAGGAGATCAAAAATGAGAAAAATGACTAAAACAACATGGGTAGTGATGCTGCTGGTATTAATTTCAGCTGCGGGTTTGATGGCATTCAGTCCACAGGGAGGAGGACATCGGTTTCCGGGAAATCAAAGAGGGCCTGGTGGTAACATGAGAAGAGAAATCCCTCTTGAAAAAATGGCCGAGGAACTGGAAATAACCGATGAACAACTAGAAACTATTAGAGAAATTCGCTTTGAACACCAGGAAACGATGATCGATAAGCGAGCCGAGTTGGAAAAAGCTAAATTGGAAATGGAAAAGTTAATGGTCGATGAAGATTTCGATAGAGATAAAATCTATTCTCAAGCGGAGAAAATCGACGAAATAGAATCGGAAATCAAGCTGGCTGGAATCGATGCTAAACTGCGTGGGATGGAGATATTAACGGATGAACAACGCGAACAGCTGAAAGAAAGGCCTTTTAAGAGAAACAAGGATAATAATCTAGGACATTCTTCTGAAAGAGGATTCCCGGGGCCTAAGAAATAGCAGCTCCCCTAAAAACGGAATTATAATGATTCCTTGCTGGATAAAGGCGGATCATATGATCCGCCTTTATTTTGGCATTGGAATTGTTCATAAAGAAGACTATGAAAAACTTATATATCATATTGTTGATTTTTGTTTTATTACCTATATCAATCATTACAATTAACGGTTGTAATAATAATGGTACGGATCCTGAAGATAATGATACAATCCCCGATCCGGTAGATAATCCTCTATGGCCGTTCAATGTGGGAGATTGGTGGGAAATAATGGTTTGGGATAATGAAGGAAGCCATCCCGAAACAACCTTTGAATACTATGAAGTAGATTCCGTTTTTGGCTTTAGTGACGAACGTGTTGCAAGGATTAGATTTAGCCTATTAAGAAACGACACTCTGTTTTCTTATCCCGATATTTGGTGGGGAAATACCGAAGAGGGACTGTATATGTTTGGACCTTATGGTAACGAGTTCGAACCTTACGATTCTCCGAGATTGCTATTTAAACATCCAGCGATTGATGGCGATGCTTTCGATAGTTACGCACTCGACGATCCCGGAGTTGCTGATGAAATGCTCTTTTTCGATATGGGGATACCTCCTATAGAAGTTCCAGCAGGAACATTCGATTTATGTGTAGGATTTCAGGTTCATCAAGCTCCTGCTACGGATTACTATTATTATTTCCAACCTGATATGGGATATATTTCTATGGAAAAATATAACGGTAGTTCTCTGGTTAAAACCAAAAGACTCAGTGACTATTTCGATAACGATTCACTGGCCATATAATCAGCCTGTCGGTTCTATAGGGCCACTCTCAGGAAGAAAATCTTTCAATGGGCATTCGTTGCATAGAGGGCACCTTTTTTTACAGTAATTCTTGCCAATTTCAACAAGCATAGCATGATAGTTCTTAAATAGGGATAAATCTCCATCCAGATTAGTTGAAAAAAACTCTGCAAGTTCCTCATATGTGCAACTACCTGGTAACCATCCGTGACGAATTGCTATTCGATATGTGTAAGTATCAACTACAAAAATAGGCCTTTCAAAGGCATAGAGGAGGATATCGTCGGCGGTTTCCTTGCCTATACCTTTGATATTTAGAAGTTCATATCTCAATTCTTCGGTAGAAAAAAACTGAAAATTCTCCAGAATACCGCCGGTCTTTTGATTCATCCAATTCAACAATCTCCTTATTCGAAGAGATTTTTGGTTATAGTATCCCGCTGGTTTAATAAGGAGTTTCAACTCCTCTTCTGGCATATTAAGTAAAGTTGTCATATCAAGAGCATTTTTTGCATTGATATTGTCTATTGCTTTCTCCACATTTTTCCAATTAGTATTCTGAGTTAAAATAGCACCAAGCATAATTTCCAGGGTGGTTTCGCCGGGCCACCAATCTAGATCGCCATAGCGATTAAATAGAGCTTGATAGATCTCCAGATTATTCATGATCGAGAGAGTTTTCAGCCATTATTTTTTTGGGTTCGATAGTTCTCTTATAATATCGTAAAAAAGCCTCTACAACTTGAGGATCGAAATGTGTTCCGCTTTCGGCAACAATCTCTTCTTTTGCCTGTTCAAATTCCCTCGCTGCGCTGTATTCTCTAAAGCTGGTTATAGCATCGAAAGTATCCGCTACCGATATTATTCTACTGCCCAATGGAATTGCTTTTCCCGCGAGACCAAAAGGATAACCTTCGCCATCCCAGCGCTCGTGATGGCAACTTGCAATTATCGGAACTTCGGATAATTCTTCTGTAAAATGGACTTTGCTAACGATATCGTGAGTTATCTTTGCATGCATTTTCATTGCTTCGAATTCTTCCGTTGAAAGGGCACCTTCTTTCTTGAGGATTTTATCGGGGATACCGATTTTGCCATAATCGTGAAGCAAGCTTGCAATTCGTATTTGTTCGAGATGATTTTTTGAGAGGCCCATCTCTCGAGCGATTCCCAATGCATAGAAAGCAACTCGCTTAGAATGTCCCTGTGAGATTGGATGTTTAGCATCGATAGTTGTTGCCATTACCTCTGTTAGCGAAGTGAAAGTTCTTCGCAGGTCGCGATAGAGCTTAGCGTTTTCAGAACTCATGGCTATTTGAGAAGCAACGGTTCGAAGAAGAACATAGTCTTTTGTTGAGAACTGACCGCTAGAAGAGTTTATCGTTTCGATTATTCCGATTACTTCATTCTTTCGATTTATAATTGGTAACGCTATAAGATTTAGAATTTCGATTGCCAGCTTTTTCTGGAGCTTCGAGGAGAAGCGACTATCCTGAGACGGGTTATCCAGAATAGCATATTCTTTGTTGATAGCTACCCAGCCTTCAATTCCTTCATCTTTAAGGATTTCGATTTTCATTCCCTGAGGATAAATTGCAGTGTAAAGATTATAATTACTCCTGTCCAATAGAAAAATTATGGTTTTCTGTCCACCGACCATAAGAGAGCACTCGTTTGCTACCTGTTTCATGAGATGTTCGAAGTTTATATCGCTGGCCAGTATTTTACTTATTTCCAATAAGTGCGATAGGTTTGAAATCTCTCGTTTAAGGGCTTTTTCCTGTTGGATATTGTGCATGATAAATTTCTTTTTTTATAATTTCATTTAATGTTGCCACGTCTGGTTTCTCGCGAGTTTAGTATGATAGTAACCGGACCGTTATTATGAATTTTTACCAGCATCTCATGACCAAATTTGCCGGTTTGAACTTCGATGCCAAATTTTTCAACTTCGCTACAGAACATTTCATAAAGTTGATTTGCTTCGTCGGGGCTTTTAGCATCGGTGAAACTTGGACGACGGCCTTTTCTGGCATTAGCACATAATGTAAATTGGCTTATGGCAAGCATTTTGCCCCCAATATCCAGAAGAGAGTGATTCATGTTTCCATCGTCGTCATCGAAAATTCTCAAATTGACGGATTTTTGTGCAAGAAACTCCACATCTTTTTCGTTGTCGTCTTTATAAACTCCCAAAAGAACTACTAATCCTTCATCGATTTTTCCTTGGAGTTTGTGGTCAATTTCTACACTGCCCTCGATAACCCTCTGTAGCAAAGCTATCATAGTGTTAGTCCTCCCAACAAAAGCGAAATTAATCCGCCCAACATTATCCATTTTAGATCCGAGGCGAATTTCTGAGCGGATTCTGGTTTTATGTCATGTGGTATTATCATCGATAGCAATATTAGGGGAAGATCCACGAAAAGAATTACAACAGCAAGATACCATAGAGAGAAATACTTTGTGAAATAGGGGACCGGTGATATTAATACGATAGTGATAAATGGAATGATAGCAAGAATTGCTGATTTCCTGATGCCTATTCTCGCAGGTAAGGTCTTTATCCCAATCTGAGAATCTGCTTTGCTGTCTGCGATATCTTTTAGAATTTCTCTTCCCAGATGGAAAAGGAATGCGAAGATTGCTGCATATAAGTGTCCCAGAACGAATCCCTGTGTAAATCCTGCATATAGGAAAACCATCGCACCTAATAAAGCGATGATGAAATTCCCAAGAAGAGTCACTTTTTTGGCTATGAAATCATAGAAGATTAATAATCCAAGAGCCGCAATCGCTATGATTGCCGGAATATACCCATATAGCTGGATTCCAATTAAAGCAGAAATCCCACCGATAATGAAGAGTATTATCGACAGTTTTAGTGCCTTATTGGTTGGGATATCCCCGGTTACGAGGGGACGTTTCGGATGAGCTAAACGATCGGTCTTAATATCCAGGTAATCGTTGAGAACATTGCCTGCCGCAAAGATACAAACCACTGTTACAAATACTACTATCTGGATGAAAGCAGAAGGGAATGATTCTCCCATGGAAAAAGCTACCAATACACAGAGAATAGCGATTAAAGTGTTTTTCCATCGGATTAATGTCGCCCAATTAGCTAATCGACTTCTTTTTTTTCTTTTGTATGACATATTTATTCAAAATAATCCATTTATCGCAGGTGTCAACAACTGCATGAAAATATCGCCTTCTCTTTTTAATATGATTTTAGATAGGAAATAAGTTGACATCAGCTTATAAAGTAATAATTTTTATATAATTGGAATAAATATATGATTACTTAATTAGGAGGAAGAAATGAGAATTCGCAGAGGATTTATTATTCTCTCGTTAATAATAGCAATTACTGCTTTATTTGGAGATTATGAGGGTTACGCTGCTCGTAAGGCGCAGATGGCTCCCGGATTTGAAAACAAAGCCATACTATCGGCTCAGAACGACACTATCAAGGTTCAACTCGATGACATTGATGGTCAATTCAATATTGGAAAAAGAGTGGGAAATGTAACACTAACATATGCTTTCCCAAGCTCACCCTGGTCATCATGGACAGTTTTATACATCGATGGTGTACCCTATTCAAGTGATTTCGGTGCGGGAACTAACCCAACTGGTTCTGTGCAGCTGGGTTCCGGGTCTGTAACTTTTCCGTTCTCAATCGTCCCGCATTCAGGCGATAGTAGCTATATACACGGAGGATGGTGGCAGGACAGCGTTAGTTTATATCAAACCCTGATGCCCGTTTATGTTGAACACGATACTTTCAAAGATGCCTTTATCTATATCAAATATCAGGCCATTAATCACGGTCCATCTTCTCACGTTATAGGTATTATGCTTCAACTCGACACTATGTTAGATAGCAATGATGCAGCCGAATTAACCACCGTCTGGAGCTCGGCGGATATCGAGGATAGTTGGGAAGCAGATAGTGTTCCACCATGGTGGTATGCATGGGAAACAGGCCCGCCTCTTGCATCACCCAGCGATGTTATGGCTATGGGTATTCTGGATGGTTTTGATGCGGTCAAACCGGATAAATTTGCCGTAGGTAGTTGGGGAAATTTTCATAATGCATTATGGGGATATTCCACAACAGGAACTACTTATTGGGATAGTGCAGTACTATATTGGTGGGGTCTGGATACTATCGCTCCCGGCGATACACTGGTTGGCGCTACTTATTATGGAATCGGCCATCCGTTTATGTCTGGCGATTTCACTTTTGTAGTTGATGAAATCGAAGTAGAGAATTGTGTTTATTCACCTAATCCATTTGATTTCTTTGTTCTTTTTACCAATAGCTCTGCAGCAGCATTAAACAACCCCGAAATTCATATAGATTTACCTACCGGGTTGGTCTTGGCAACCGGTTCAGAAGATACTCTGCTTAACTCGGGATCACCTCTTAGCAGTTTTTCCAGTGCTACTATGAGCTGGGATATCGCCATTGCCGGTCCTCCGGTTGGCGATTCAATCAGAGTTTGGGTTACCTCTTCGAGCACTGCTGATACTTTCGAAGCATGGTACATCCTCTCATTGCCAGATATTGGCCCTCCGCCTGAAGCGTTTGCAATCACTCCGATTGATAGCGCATGGACAACCTGTGCGGATCAAAATATTGCCATGGAATTCTATGTGGATAACGGTCTTGCGACCGGTTCTGATATCAATTTCAATCTTAACGGTTCGCCCATGAATTTAACCGATACGGAGTTATCCTGGATAGATGATACTCTATGGTATGTGCCTTCTTCGAATTGGTCAGACGGCGATATTGTTTCATGGGGTCTTCTTGGAGCAGTGGATGAAGTTGGATGTTCGTTGGTTACTCCGGTATATGGATCTTTCAATGTCGATATATCGCCACCTATTGCCGAGAATGAATGGCCAGAAGATGGCGCGGTTCTTGGAACTACCGACATCCCCGAAGTATGGGTCGAACTTTATGATGTTATTCGTTCGGTCGATGAAAGCTCAATTGTTTTCGTGTGCCAGGATGATACCTTCGATATTTCGAGTACAGAATTAAGTTATCTGAACGATAGCTTGTTCTTCGATCTTGATGCTGCGGGAATCGAACTTGCTGATGGCGACACACTTTGTTTAGAGATAGTTTCCGCCGCGGATCCAATTCCAGACTATTGTGAGCCGAATGTTATGGACTCATACGATTGGTGTTTCTCTGTGAATGTGATCGATCTATGGTTACCGGATACTCACCTTTGCCCACCTGGAGATACATTCGATATACCTGTGTATATTCAGGATGTTACCGGCCTTGGAATCGAGCAGGTTGAAATCAGCATAGATTTCTTCGATGAAATAATTCAACCAATCGGGTTGGAACTCGGCGGTTCGATTTGTTCCGGTTGGTCGTCTATGTCTCACACTATTTCGGATAATAATATCAACGTTGAAGGAAGTGGAACCGAACTGGTTGGTGGAGGAGTACTTTTCTATATTAAATTCTTTGTACCTACTGTGGGTGCCGAAGGAAGCTATAGTATTCTCGATTTTCAGGAAGCCACTTTCAATGATGGCGAGTTAAATTCGAAGGCTATCGATGGATTCACAACCGTATGTTTTTCCAATCATATCTGGACCAACGATATCGTGTTTACAGCAGGTGAACAGAACAGAAGAGTTCTTACTTTCGGGGCTACTTCCAGTGGAAGCGATAACTATGATGCCGGCTTGGATATTCAGGCTATTCCGCCTCCGGGAAGCCATGTGGATGGTTATTTCGATCTTGCGGATCCAGCTTATCCATTCATTACCGAATTGATTAGAGATATTAAGAATTCCGATGAATTGCCGATTACCTGGACTGGTTATGCCGGTGCTCCCGGTACTGGTGAGGTTACTGTTCTATGGAATCCCGGTCATTTCCCGGATGGCTCAATTTACATGACTTATATTGACGATGGTATTACCAAAAATGTCGATATGCGTCACAACGATAGAGTTACATTCGAGGATGAAACCGAATTCACTATAGTATATGACCAGCCGGAAATCGGTATGTACGAAATTCAAACCTGCGTTGGATGGAATCTTCTTTCATTCCCATTCGTACCAAACGGCACTATTAATATTGAAGATGCAATTCCTGGAGCGATTACTTCGGGATATGCTTTCGATCCTATTAGCAGAAGCTATAGAATTATGGATTCGATAGAGCCGGGTGTTGGTTTCTGGGTGTATTGCACAGAAGCAGCCACATTCAGAGTTGCCGGAATGCTTATTGATGAAGTCGATGCCACCGTTTATCCGGGATGGAATCTCGTTGGTGTGCCTTATAAAGCCACGGGATTGGTTCCCATGACCAGTATGGCTTTGGATCCGGATGTATTGGTTACCGGAAACATTTTCGGGTTCGATGCATGTGGAACCGGTGCTTATTATTCACCCAGTGATTTCGAAGTTGGCCAGGGTTATTGGATGCTTGCAAGTGGTGAATCCCATTTAACAATCAGCGGAGATAGCACGCTTTCCAAATTGAGAATTATTCCAGAACCGGAATGGACTTTGAAACTAGATCTCAATGATGATAATTTGATTATCGGTATAGATGATAAAGCTCAAGTCGGTATGGATGAATATGATAGAGCTATTCCCCCGGTTAATCCCGATGGTGGAGAAATTTTCGGGATGAAAGTCGATGGATATAATTTGTCCAGAGATGTTAGGCCTACGGATAAAGCTGAATTCGCAATTGCGAAATCCGGATTACTATCGTGGAATCCGGAAGCAATTCCTGCAAATATCGAGCTTCTGTTGGTTAATGGGGATATAATGATAGATATGTCCGAGTATGAGCAATTTAATATTAACATGAACGCAAAGATAGTCGTCAATAGGGTATTACCCAATAGGGCGGAGTTATATTCAGCAAGACCAAATCCGTTCAATCCGATAACCGAAATTAGTTTCTATATTCCCAATAACGAAATAGTTAAGATCGATGTTTATGATATTACCGGAAATAAAATTAGAAATCTGACTGATAGTGAATTCGAAGCAGGTGATCATTCGCTAATTTGGAATGGCGAGGATAGTCAGGGCAAGGAAATGCCTTCAGGAATGTATTTCTATAATATGTCCGTTTCCGGTTCTTCTATAGTACAGACCAAACGGATGATCTTAATAAGATAGAATCTCAATTATAAACCGATCCCTTTTAAAGGGATCGGTTTATATATAATTATCTTTTATCAAGATTCGCGGGGCTGATTAAAACAAATCGTAACCCGAATGGAAGTTTGATGCATAATGCTACTAAGATAGTTCTAATCCTGCTGTTTGTTATAACCAGCATGGTTTTAGCTGAATATCCAGCGGGATATTTTTATTTCATTTTTCGCGAGGATACTTTCTGCGTGTACCCCGTAATTACAGATTCGGTTATAGAATCAGAATGGTTCGATTATGGGTCAGCTTCGCTACATACTGGTTTGGAAGTCCCTTTCGAGAGTCATTCGTTCTTCTTCTATAATCCATATTCTGGAAATATCGGTTTTGTGGTTCAGCATAATATTGATGTTTATGGTACTTCCAATGCAACATGTAGTTTATACATAGATAACCTACCCACAGGTACCTCCCTGGCTATTAGCGACGATGCGCACGAGTTCAATCTATCCCGATATCCTCAGGGGCAATGGCATTGGTGGTATAACACTGATGGAGGAGCGATCTACATTCCCCGTGATGAGTGGCAATATCGGGCTATCTATACCTATGGTGGTATTGATCCCATACATAGATTCTGTTTCCTTTCTGGTGATGAAGGTGAGGAAACTATTTATCTTGATACTGTCCACGTGGGAGAGTTCGATACTCTCTATCTGGGGCATGGTTTTTTACAAATTTTACCCTATCCATCGGATTCGATATGGCACGATATTACTTCCATAGAGAGAGATACGGTTATTGATGTTTTAATCCGTAATTCCGGCGAAACTATAGATACACTCTATGTTAACGGTGCCAATCATTCGAATCCATTGTTTTCAACTATAAGTACACCTGGTATGATGCTACCCAGTGATGGTGGTATGATTAAGATAAATTTCGCAGGTGGGCCAATAGGTTTATATATTGACACGATTTGGGCAAATACGAATGAACCTTGTGGGACACAACCAATAATTCTATATGTTAATGTCATACCTCCAGCTATCGGGTATATAATGGTTAAAGGTGAATCTGTACCAATGTTTTTGCGAGTAATCGACACCATTTATGCGGAGGATATGCGTAGCGGAATGCTGATGGTGAAACTCATGGATACTATTGGGGCAGCTGATTTAGTGGATACAACAACTACTAATTCATCCAATATATTTATCCAAACACCTTATGGCATAAGGGCCTGGAGAAAATCTATAAGTATGCATTAGTTTTTTGGTATTTATTTTAAAAAGTAGTTGATGAAATATTTTTTGTGGTTAAGTTTAATACATCTCACCAGATTCATCTGTGGTAAGATTTGAAATCTAAATTAGTAATTATTAATTAGCTATCTGCTGAATTCGATGTAATATTTCGATTATTATGGATTCTATGTTAGCTAACACTATTTGAGTATAATTAGTCCTATTCCAGGTTGATTGCAAAATGATTACAAGAAAACACTTACGCCTTTTTGGCAAAGAGAAAACTGACGACTTAAAACGTCTAAAAAAGAAACTTATAAAAAAACTATATATTCCGGAGGATCAAGAGGTTTGGTTAGCTATTGAAGATGCTCCAATGTACGAGGTTTCTAATTACGGGAGGGTTCGTAGCTGGAGAAAGCGTGGTAAAGGCAAAGGCAAGGCCGAAGAACCTACTATCTTGAGCCAGAGTAAAAAAAATACCGGAGAGATAGTTGTGAATATTATATTCAGAGGTAAGTATAAGTCTATTCAGGTGAAAAGACTTGTTTACGATACTTTTGCTCCAGGCTATCGACATCCAAACACAATAATAGTCCATAAAGATGGAAAAAAGCACAATAATCATTTCGATAATTTGATTCTTGCGCGTGAATATGTCGATTTACCGGATAAAGATATTCTGGCTATTCGTGTTGAATACGATAATGGCGCAACAAAGAGATTTCTCAGCAAGAAATTCAATGTAAGTTTGGATAATTTAGTGGACATTATTCATGGTGATAAAGGGGGATGGGTTGGCGGTCCAATCGAGGAAAGAGATTATAAAAGAAAGCTTACTCCCGAAGAAATCCACGCGATTAAGGAAAAAGCAAAAAGCGGTAAGGAAACCGAAGCGGAAATTGGCAAAGCATTTGGAATTAGAGAACAGAGAGTCTCTCGTATTTTAAACTCCAATTCGAATAAAAAGCATAAATCAAAATTTAGAAAAAAAGGATAAATATTGTTTGCTCTAAAAAACGCAAAAGTATATACAGTAACCGATGGAATTATTAATAACGGTACGATATTAATCGATGGAAGTAAAATTGTCGAGGTTGGAGAGGATTTAGAGATTCCTGAGAGTGCCGAGATACATGATTTGAAAGGGAAATCGGTTATTCCTGGAATAATCGATGCTCATTGTCATGTGGGTGTTTTCAATGAAGGAGCGGGAGATATTGGGTGTGACGGCAACGATTATAGTAATCCAATAACCCCAAATATTAAGGCGGCTGATGGTATCTGGATGGATGACGAAGCTTTTGAAAATGCCAGAAACAATGGTATTACAACCCTTTGTATCGGTCCGGGAAGCGCAAATGTAATTGGGGGACAAATGGCTGTACTTAAAACGGGAGGCAATATACTCGAAGAGATGATGCTTGACGATTATGTGGGCCTTAAATGTGCTTTTGGAGAGAACCCCAAACAGGTTTATGGCCCGAAACGAATTATGCCAATCACCAGAATGGGAGTCGCCGCTGTTTTACGTGATGCATTGATTGATGCTAAGAATTATTTGGCCAAGAAAGAGCATCATAAATCAAAGAAAGTTGAGAAAGGTAAAACCAAAGAACCATTTGAGCTTAAAAATGGAATGGAGATCATCGGTGAAGTTATCGAAGGTAAAAAACCTCTTAGAGCGCATGCACACAGAGCTGATGACATTCAGACCGCAATTAGAATTGCCGAGGAATTTGGGCTGAAAATTGTTATTGAGCACTGCACCGAAGGCCACAAGATTTCTGAATTTCTAGCTAAAAAGGGAATTTCGGCCATTATTGGGCCGCTGGATACAACCAAACCAAAAGTAGAGCTTAAGGACGCGACTCTCTCTATTGCAAAAGAGCTGGAAAAAGCCGGAGTCAAATTCGCAATTATGACCGACCACCCAGTGAAGAGAATCGATAGACTTTTCGATGATGTTCGTGCTTGTGTTAGAGATGGCCTCTCAAAGGAGACAGCTCTAAAATCAGTAACTATTAATCCCGCTGAAATATTGAATATGGGCGATAGGCTCGGCAGTATTTCTAAGGGCAAGGATGCCGATTTGGCTATATTCGACGGCGATCCTTTCGATTATATGGCAAAGGTGATATGCACTTTAATCGACGGCGAAGTTAAAGCTGGTAAATTATAGAGTAACAATAGTATCCCGTTTTAACCCCCGCTTTCGAAGCGGGGTTTTTTATTGATTGATTTACTTATATCCATAGCTTATATTATCTAATTATGAAGATAGTATTTTTCCTATTAATATTACCCCTGATTTTAGTTGCAGCTGAACCAGCAATACTACCTCACGAAGAACACCAGTTGCAATTTGGGAATAATTCTTTTGAAGAAAAAACCTTGCCAAGGCAGAGAATTTGTAGGCCGTTAGATTTGAGTCACGAAGTTTATGGCTTTTTACCTTATTGGGAATATGGAGGATATTGGCCTCCGCGATACGATTTGATCTCCAGAATTGCGTATTTTAATATCGTATTGAATAGCTCGGGAAATGTCAGCTCTACCAGAGATTGGCCTACATACGATCTAATTTCATCGGCACATGCTTATGGTTGCAAAGTGGATCTTTGCGTGGCTGTTTTCGATGATTCGGATATAACTTCGATAATATCGAGTTCAGTAAATCGAAGCAATGCCTGTCATAATATATGCGAGCAAATGGTTCTGGGGGCCGATGGGATTAATATTGATTTCGAGATGCCAGCGAGTGGAACCGACTCCGATTTTTACACCTTTATCGAGGAATTAGCGGACAGTATACATTCGCGAGATAGTGAAAAGTGGCTTAGTGTTTGTTTGCCATCGGTTGATTGGCGAGGAACTTTTGATCTGGATTATCTTCTTCCTCATTGTGATGCTGTTTTTCTCATGGGATATGGTTATTATTGGGGAGGTTCTTCATACACCGGTCCAGTCGCACCGGTAGATGATCCGGGATGTTATTATGATTATGCTTATTCCATCGATCATTATTGCGGATCGGATGCTTTTAAAAGGTCGCGATTTATTTTGGGAGTTCCGCTTTATGGTTATGATTGGCCATGCAACGGCACTTCGCGTGGGGCAGCTACTAGCGGTACAGGTTCGGCAAGCTTTTATACTTCTTGTATTGCGGATACTATTTCTTATGGGTGTAACTGGGATTCAAATGCTCCGTGTCCATGGTATGTTTACGGAAGCTACCGTCAATGCTGGTTTGACGATGCTGCATCGCTTCGATATAAATATCTTTGGGCTATTGCCGAGGGACTGATGGGAGTTGGATACTGGGCTTTGGGCTATGATGGTGGAAACGATGAAATATGGAATGATGTTCAGGATATCTTCGGTGGTGATACTCCCGCAGATACTATAATCGATGATTATTCATATGGTTTCACCAAAATGGGTGATATATCTTTCTGGCATGAAGCGGATACAGGGTACTTTCATCACATGTGGTGGACCCACTCCACTAACGCAACCGTTCCGGAGGATGATACATGTTTTTGTACATGGAAACCTAATCTTCCGGATAGGAGATATTACGAAGTATTTACTTATATTCCTGCTATTAACAGTGTGGCAAATGCAAGATATGTGGTTAATCACGATTTTGGATCCGATACTGTTGTGATTCGACAGTCGGACTATTTCGATGAATGGGTATCTTTAGGAACCTATTCTTGTGAAAAGGGGGAAGGTGGATATGTTTATTTGGGAGATGGTACCGGAACCTCGAGTGAAAGAATCGGTTTTGATGCAATATGGTGGAGTAGGCGAAGTAATCTTCCCGGTGCAGATACTCTTGTGAGTATTGCCAGCAATGGTTTTCGATGGGGTGGTCCGCTGGAATATCGACGTATAGTAACAGGTGGTATGGATGGAGTCTATTACTGGACTAACAGTATAACACACGGGCCCGATGTTAATTCTGCTAGATGGAATCCAGTTTTGCCCACTGATAGCGAATATGATGTATTTGTTTATATTCCGGCGGAACATTCCATTGCAAATTGTGTTTATAAAATAAAACATGCCGTGGGTTTAGCAGAGGTTACTCTGGATCAAAACTTATATTCAAATGAGTGGGTTTTTCTCGGCACATGGAGATTTACTGTATCGGATTCACCGGGTGTATATATTGGAGACTCTACCGGAGTTACCGGTGAGAATATTGCGGTAGATGCCGTTGTGTGGCGATCTCATGAAATAAACGTTTTGGAAAGCAAATTACCCAATGAGATATCCATCGAAGCTTATCCCAATCCTTTCAATAGCATATGTGCAATCAAAGCTCCAGATAATATTGATATATACAATCTGAAGGGCGAAAAAGTGTTCAGTTCAGAGAAAAGTGAACTGATATGGACTGGTAAAGATAGCAATGGCAATGAACTGGCTTCGGGGCTATATCTGATAAAGTCTGGAAATATGAGTAAAAGTATTTCATTAATAAAATAGAAGAGTGATTAGAAATGAAAAAAGAGAATGCAATTCGAGGAAGAATTCTGGTTATCCAAGACTTGGATGGTAAACAAATCGATAATATCGATACAGATATGATTTTTCACAACAAGCATTTGGCCATAACAAATATCGATGAAATGGGACAATATATTTTCGGGAACCTTGATAATTGGGAAGATTTTCCACAAAAAGTAGAAAAGGGAGATATCGTAGTTGTTGGCAAGAATTTTGGTTCCGGAAGTTCTCGTCAGCAGGCAGTCGATGGATTTATCGCTCTTGGAGTTAGTGCAATAATCGGTGAGTCGTTCGGAGCGATATACTGGAGAAATGCTGTCAATGCAGGATTACCGGTTATTCGTGCCGATGGAATAATGCAGAGTGATTTGAAATCCGAAGAGAATATAGAAGTGGATTTAGCCAGCGGCGAGATTTCTCGTGTTGCTGATGAGGAAGTTCTGTTCAAGGCTGAACCGATGAGTCGTGTACAAATCGAAATGTACAAAGCTGGCGGATTATTTGAGTATAGTAAAGAAATAATTTAATAGATATCGGAGTAATCATTATGAGTAGATTATCTGTGAATGTCGATCACGTAGCAACACTGCGGAAAACGAGAGGTAGTAAATATCCCGATCCCGTACATGCCGCGGTTTTAATTGAACATGCCGGTGCCGATGGAATAACAGCCCATTTACGGCACGACAGACGCCATATTAATGATAGGGATATTTACATGATTCGTGAGGTTATTGATACTCACATGACCCTGGAGATGGCACCAACAGCGGAGATGGTAGAAATTGCTATGAAAGTGAAACCAGATATGGTAACACTGGTACCAGAGAAGCACGATGAAAAGACAACTGAACGTGGTTTCGATCTGGTGGAAGAATCAGTATCTTTGGAGGAACCTATTGAGGCTCTTGGGAGAGAAGATATTATAATCTCGCTTTTCGTGGATCCAACAGAGGAGAATATGAAGGCAGCTGCAGCATTAAATGCGGATTATGTTGAATTGAACACCAATTATTATTCCCAAGCTGACAGTTTTGAGGAAGAAGTCTCCGCTTTAAGAACTCTGGAACAAGCAGCTCATTATGCATCGAAATTAAAACTTGGTGTTGCTGCAGGTCATGCATTAAATTACAGAAATGTAAGAAATATCGCTGCTATAGAACCGATGGAAGAGCTTTCGATCGGACACTCCATTATATGCAAAGCAGTTTTCGTGGGATTGGATAAGGCTGTTAAGGAGATGAGAGAGATTATTCGTCGCGCGCGAAGTGAAAACAGTGTCTGAAGAGAAGACTGTCTATACGGTTACGCAACTCAATGTCTTTGCGCGTAAATTACTGGAGAATATTTCTCCACAAGGTTTATGGGTGAAAGGAGAAATGCGTCGGATTAAGACGCATACTTCTGGGCATCTCTATCTAACTCTGGCCGATGAAAAATCCTCTATTGATGCGGTAATGTGGCGAAGTTATCGAAGGTCATTAGCTTTTGAACCAGAAGATGGAATGGATGTTGAAGCGTTCGGTAAACCCACTTTATATGAGAAAACCGGGCGATACCAATTTTCTATTCGTAAGATAATTCCGGTTGGCGAAGGTGCACGAGCTATAGCTTTTCGCCAATTAAAGGAAAAACTTTCTGAAGAAGGTTTGTTCGATGAAGTACATAAAAGACCTCTTCCCAGATATCCTCTTACTATCGGAGTAATTAGCAGTCAGACCGGAGCTGCTCTCAGAGATATCGTTCATGTGTTAAAGCGTCGCGCTCCATATGTAGATATTGTCTTGTATCCAGCAACAGTTCAAGGCGATAATGCACCTTCCGAGTTAATCGATGCACTCAGGAAGATGAATTCCTTTGGTTTGATTGACGTAATAATTATTGGAAGAGGAGGTGGAAGTGAGGAGGACCTCTGGTGTTTTAACGATGAGACTCTTGCCCGAGAGATTTTTGCTTCGGAAATTCCAGTTATCAGCGCGGTTGGACATGAAATCGACTTTTCAATATCTGATTTCGTTGCGGATAAGCGTGCACCTACACCATCGGCGGCTGCAGAGATTGCCGTATCGGATATCTCGGAAATCGAATTCAATCTCCAGCAGAAATTGAATAGAGTAAGTGGTTTTATCTCAAATCTTCACGATAATTACTATAACAGATTAGAATCTATTTTATCTCGCCCCGCCTGGAAAGAGCCACTAAGGTTGATTTATGATGAAGCCCAAAGAGTAGATGAAGCTCTGGTTGATATCCAGAATTCGGTAGAACGCATTATGGAGCGTAAGAAATATAAACTGGATATTCTTAGTGGAAAACTTCCAGCATATAGTATCGAAAAGATACTGGCCAAAGGCTTTGCTCTAATTAGAAAAAAAGAGATCTATATCAAATCTCAATCGGAATTATCCCATGAAGAAATAATCGACATAATATTCCACGACGGTATTAAAACCGCCGTGATTAATGGAAATTCTGAGATAAGTACTGATTAACTCTGGTTGGGTTCCCCGGTGCTGTTAACTTTACCTTCTCTGTGATAACGAATGAGCCGATATGCCATTCCTAAAGCGATTAGCATTACAGCTACCGAAACTCCATAGCCGATAATCGGAACGCTTTGCTGTACTTCAGTGATGTCACTTATTAAACCTACGAGCCCAAGGAAAAACACAACGATAACCCAAAATAACATTATTCCTCCTTTTCAGTATATTACCAATTATCTTTCAATATAATTCATGAAATAAATACAAGCAAGCAGAAAATTGTCTTAGTAAATTTTTTAACAAAACAATTTATAATTGAATAGAGTAAGCATAATTGGTATATTACTACTTAAATTTGAAGTGTTAATCTTATTAAAGGTGAATCATGCGTAGATATATGTGCATCCTAATTCTTCTGGTAATTTCTTCAACTTTTCTCTTCGGAGAATACATCGATTCTGGTAGGGAACCTCAAATAGAATTGCTATCGCAGGATTTCAATTCTATCCAACTCTTTTTTTCCGGAACTAAACTTAGTGTGGAGAAGATAGAAAATAAAAACGGAAATTTTTCTGTTCTGTCTTTTCAGGGAAGTTCGCCGGGTGGTGAAGTTGGAGAACCAGAGTTACCGGTGATTAGAAAAATGATTCAGATACCCTTTGGGGCTGAACCGAGAATCTCAACTGAAAACATCGATTACAAGGAGTTTTCTCTGGATGATTATGGATATTCGAATCCGATAATTCCACTTCAATTGCCATGGCCAAAGATCGAAGGTTATGAAGTTCCATTTCAGCAGGATAAAGAAGTCTATTTATCCAATTCATATTATTTCGAAGAGGATGTTATTATAGTCAATATCGATATCGCACGTTCTTATAAGATTATGCTGTTGGAGATTAGGCCAGTTAACTATAATCCGGTATCGAATAAAATTTCCGTAATACAAAAAATGGATATCGTAATCGAACTTCCTGGTGCAGATATAGCGAGAACTACGGAGATAAAAGAACATTACAGTAGTTCGGCATACGATGAAATGCTAAGGCCTTCTCTTCTCAATCCTCATGCTTATGAAACAACCCGTTGGGTACCTTCTGTTAACGATTTGGGCTATCTTATAATCACCGAATCGACCTATCTGGATACGGTTGAGAAACTGGCATTGTGGAAATGGCGCAAGGGCTATTCGGTAAAAGTAAAAACTGAAAGTGAATTAGGAGGAACAGCTAATAATATTCGCAATTGGATTTTGGATGAATACGATACGGCTTCGGTAGCACCCAGTTTCGTTTTGTTAGTTGGCGATGTTGGAGATATACCAGCATTCTCGGGTGGAAGTTCGGGGTCGGCATCAGACACTCCCTATGGGAATATGGATGCTTCGGGTTATATTCCAGAATTATTTGTGGGAAGGATTTCTCCGGAAAATATCGACCAACTGGGGCATTTTATCCAACGAATTATCGATTACGAGCATTTCAATTATAGCTCTTCGCATTTGAATTTTGCGGATAAAGCCTGTTTCCTTGCCTCGAATGATAGCTATCATTGGGATGTAGCCGAGGCTACACATCGCTATGCTATTACAACTCATTTTGGTCCGGCGGGATTCGCATGCGATAGTATCTGGGCACATAGCGATCCCTCTCATCACACGAATACGATTTCTGCTATTAATGATGGTCGTACAATTGTAAATTACTCCGGTCATGGAGGATACTATTCGTGGGAAGCTCCTGATGTTGAAGCTTCGGATGTCGAAGGCCTAACCAATACAGACGAATATCCTTTCGTTATCTCCAATGCATGTATTACCGGAACTTACTCTTTGGGTGAGTGTTTTGGCGAAACCTGGATTAGACAATACAATAAGGGAGCTATTTCTTTCGTGGGTGCTTCCAATAATTCATATTGGGATGAAGATGATGAGATGGAAAGAAGGATGTACGACGCGGTTTTCGACGATGGATACTATTTCACCAGTGGTATGATAAATCGGGGTTTGAACGGTGTATATGCTGCTTATCCCAGCAACGCTGAATACTATTACGATATCTATAATTTGCTCGGAGATCCTTCACTCGCAGTTTGGTTCAGACAGCCGGCGAGTATGACGGTTTTACATCCATCGGAGTTGAGTACTGTTTCTACAATCGATATCGATGTCAGCTCTGGTGGATCGTCTCTGCAGAATGCTCTGGTCTGTGTAACCAACGATGATGATATTCATTCGGTGGGCTATACTAATGCTTCGGGGGATATCACACTGGATATATCGGGAGCTAATCTCGGAGATACACTGTGGATTACGGTTACTGCATATAATAAGATCCCTTACGAAAGCTATTGCGTTATAGGTGGTTCGAGGCCGTGGATCGCCTTTTCTAGTCTGAATATCGATGATTCCGCTGGCGATAACGACGGGAATGTTGATATTGGAGAAGATGTCGATTTGTATGTAACCCTTGAAAACACAGGCTCAGAGAATGCTTATTCTATAGTTGGATGGTTGAGAACTACCGAACCGGCGATCGACATTCTCGATTCCATGGCATCTTTTGGCAATATACCTTCTTCGGCTACAGCTACTAACAGCAGCCCTTTTGAGATAGTTGTTGGCTCTGGTTTAACTAATGGTGAGATTCTAAACTTTGATCTTTATACTGAGGATGTAGATGATTCTTCATGGAATGTCGAATTCGATGTTCAGTGCTTTGCACCGATTTTATCCTATGATTCAAAAACCATAGACGATGCAACCGGGGGAGACGGTGATACATATCCTGAACCCGGAGAAAATATAGATCTTGTTACAAACATCCTCAATTCTGGTAATGAAACAGCACGTTTTATCACTCTCGATCTGTCTGTTGTGCCAAATGCCTTTGTTAGCGTGGTTAGTTCCTCGAGCGGAATCGATTCGATAAATCCGGGAGAAATCGAGGGAAGTAATACACCTTTTGAGATTCAGATCAGCTCATCTTGCCCCACACCTTTTATTGCACATCTGATAATCGAAGCCATAGATTACCGTGGGCCATACTGTTGCGATACTTTCCAGCTAATAGTTGGCAGCGGAGGATTCTTCTACGATTGCGAAAGCGGTTCGGGTAGCTGGTTCCCCGATACTATTTGGCATATTTCCGATAGACGAAGTGCCAGTCCGGGGCATAGCTGGTATTCTGGTATAGATGGAAGCTATATGCATCACGATACTCTTAATCCGATCCTTTTAAGTCCGGAATCGTTGGTTCCTGATAATCCGTTATTCAGTTTCTGGCATTATTTCTCGACTGAATACGATTACGATTCTTGCTATGTAGGATTCTCAATAGACGGTGGCAGTTCTTGGACCGTTTTGGACGGTTTCAATAGTGTTTCGGAAAGATGGCGTTTTGCCCATTACGACCTATCAAGTTATCCCGATGTCATACCCGGATCTACAATCCAGTTTGCTTTCCAGCAATATGGCGATACTTATGTCCACGGTGAGGGCTGGTATATCGATGATATTGAACTTGGCCATGCACAGAATGCTTATCTGGGAGCTGGAACAGTAGAACCATTTTCAGGTACTACAGCCACTAATTTTAGATTCATTGTTGGATATTGTAGCCCCGATGGTCATAATCCAACTTCTGCCAAAGTCTATATCAACGGTGTCGGTCATGATATGGTCTATTTTAGCGGATTACTTTCGGAAAACTCGATATGGGAATACAATTCGAATATGGCTCTGGGTGTTCATAGCTATCATTATGAGTTCATTGTCGAGGGACATACCTATTGTTTCCCGCAAGCGGGGGAGATCGATGGTCCGTTCATCTCGGCACCTTTCTATGAGTTCGACATCGGGAACGATGCTTCAGGATTGACTCATTACGGCCCGCGCGATGATTGGGAATACGGAATTCCTTCATCAGGACCAGGGAGCGTGCCTATAGGTAATAAATGCTGGGCTACACAAATCGATGGGAATTATCAGGATAGCTCGAGAAGCAGATTAGTATTACCGACCATGGATCTGACAGATATCGAATCACCGTATCTGTGTTTCTATCATTGGTATAGATTCCAGAGTTCCGATACACGCAGTTATCACGATGGTGGAAATGTTAAGATCTGCGTTGATGGCAGCCCTGATACTTTTGTTGTTCATCCACAATTGGGTTATGACGGTAATGCTTCGCGCTATAATCTGTTTGTCGATTGGGAAACAGTTTATGGAGACGACGATATCGGCAATCTGTGGCAATTCGAAGCGATCGATCTTTCGCCTTGGGAAGGACATAATGTAAGTGTGGCATTCGATTTTGGATCGTCCAGCGTTAATACCGAATTCGGATGGTATATCAATAATATATACCTGATTGGTGCTACTGAAACAGGGATAGTCTCTAGTGATTCGAGAAAAGTCCCACGCCAGATCGGTTTGAGAGCCTCTCCTAATCCTTTCAATTCTATAATCGAGCTTGATATCTATGTACCTGAATCGCCAGCAGAATTATTTATTTATGATATTTCCGGCCGTTTGATAGATAATCTTTCCGATAAGTTGAAAACAGGAAGCCAGAAAATAAATTGGGCTCCTGAAAATATTTCCAGTGGGATTTATTTCGCCAAATTGGAATGTTCCGGCAACAAAGCGATGATCCAATTAATCCTAATGAAATAGATGTGATTAAATAAAGCGGAAAGAAATTTAGAATATGGAAATAAAGTATCCTGTTGAAATAATAGGAGTTAGCAAAGTTTTCGACTCTGCGGATGGTGAAGAAATAACCGCTGTAGATAATCTCAGTGTAGATGTTCATGAAGGTGAAGTATTTGGGCTTTTAGGAGCGAACGGCGCCGGTAAAACGACTACTCTTCGCATGATCTCTACAATTTTGCATCCAACTTCAGGGGATATTCTCGTTGACGGTTATAATACGGTCACGGAATCGGATAACGTGAGGAGAAAGTTGGGTTTTTTATCCGGCGATACCGGATTATATCGCAAGTTGACTTCACGTGAACTTATAGAATATTTCGGGCATCTCTATGGTATGGATGAAAACAAACTAAAGGAACGGGTCGATGAACTACTCCATCTACTCGATATGGAGGAATTCGAGAATAAAAGATGCGAATCGCTTTCCAGTGGAACGAAACAGAAAGTTAATATCGCTCGAACTATTGTCCACAATCCTCCTATTCTGGTTTTCGATGAACCTACAGTCGGCCTGGATGTTATGGTTGCCAGAACTCTCACAGATTTTATTCTGGAGCTTAAAAAGCTGGGTAAAACAGTTATATTTAGCACTCATATTATGCGTGAGGCAGAGCGTCTTTGTGATAGAATAGCTATAATTCATAAAGGAAAGCTTCTTATATTGGGCACTCTTGACGAGATATTAAAAAGCACAGATTCCAAGGATTTGGAAGAAGCATTCTTTTCGATCACAAAAGATCGTGAGGTTGAAGGATGAGACCTAACGTTATAGGGATTATTTTCAAGAAACAACTTATCGAACTACTTCGTGACAAACGGACTGTTTTTGTGATATTCATCCTGCCGATAATACTTTATCCTCTAATGATTGTTGGATTTACTCAGTTGTCGGTTTTTATGATCGGAAAGATCGAAGAAGAAGTATATAAGATTGTTATACAAAATGCAGATAAAGATACTACTTTAGTGAGATATATCGAAGCTGATAGCCAGTTTGTTATCAAACAATCTGATGATCCACTTGGGGAATTGGATGAGGGAAAAATCCAGATTGTAGTAACAATTCCGGAAAAATTTAGGACGAATATCTTAAATGGTATTTCCGATTCGCTGAGGATTCAATTTGATGGTGCCGATGAACATAGTGAGGCCGCGAGGTCCCGGATTAGAAGGATAATCTCAGATTACAAGGAAGAAATTGTCGAGCAGAGAATCGCCGATGCAGGATTGGATAAGAATATTACACGGCCAATCGTGGATGACTACATTAATATTGCTAGTGAGAAAAAAATGGGTGGGTTTATATTTGGGCGTATAGTAGCGTTGATATTAGTTTTGATGGCGATAACCGGGACATATTACACGAGTGTGGATATGGTAGCTGGCGAGAAAGAGCGTGGTACTTTAGAAACATTGCTTGTATCACCGGTAAACAGGATGGAAATCGTAGTAGGTAAATATATAACTGTATTAGTTTTGGGGTTATTAAATGCGATCCTGAACCTGGCATCTTTGGGTCTGACTATGGGGTTGGGTATGAAGATGATGGGGGGAGGTCTTTTTGATATGATAGAATTTTCTATTACTCCCTGGAATCTGGTGATTATATTATTAGAAATAATACCATTAGCTGCGCTTTTTGGCGCGATATTTCTCGCTTTATCTTCCTATGCTAAATCTTATAAAGAAGCACAGGGATATCTTACTCCAGTATTCTTAATTGCGGAATTACCAGCCATGGCAGCATTGCTTCCTGGATTTGAATTGACCACTGCAAATTCCATTATTCCCGTTCTGAATGTGGCATTACTTTTCAAGAAAATATTAATTGGACCTGTGGCATTTCATTTGATTATCCTGACATGGGTTTCAACAGCGATTTATGCAATTTTAGCATTAAAATGGGCTTCGAAGATTCTATCTGATGAAGAGACACTGTTGTCTGAGTCAGACAAATCGCCTTTGAATCGAATTTTCTCAAGAAAGAAGAGTAATGTTAATAATCTAAAAGCCGGATTTTCTGATTCGATAGGATTATTTGCTATATGCGTTGCGTTATTGTGGTGGATTGGAGCACCTTTACAGGCAAAGGATATTATCGGGGGATTACTGGTAACAGAGATAATATTAGTAGCTCTACCTGCTTATTTATTAGCAAAAAGATTGAAATATAATATTAAGACAACATTTAGGCTAAATAAGCCTAAAATAACTTCTACGCTGATTATTATTCCATTAGCAATTGCAGGATTTATTCTAATTATGCAATTACAACATATTTTCTCTGCAACTTTGGAGATTCCACAGGAATATCTTAGTCAATTTCAGTTGATATTAGATGATATATACTCACTTGGATTTCTTGGTGGACTCGCTATTATTGCTTTATTGCCGGCGGTTTGCGAAGAATTTCTATTCAGAGGATATATTCTGGATGGATTAAAAAGAAAAATAGGACCGTTTTACGCAATAATAATAACAGGGATCTTATTTGGGGCATTTCATCTTGATCCTTATAGACTTGTACCAGCATCGATACTCGGGATATTTTTTGGATTTCTCGTATGGCGAAGCGAATCTATTTTCATTGGGATGTTAGCGCATTTCATCAACAACGCATTATCTTTTTCATTAAATAGTTTTTATGAAAAATATACAGTTATTGAGAAGTTCTCTGAGCAATTAGCTCCATTATGGGTAATTGCTATAGTGATGATTGTATTTGTTGTGCTATTATGGTTATTCATTAAAACTACTAATGGGAAATTATCAGCAAGGGTGGAAAACTATGATTAATGTAATTGAAAGACAGGATATTTTCGGATATACGAGAGATGAGCTAACTGAGATGTTCGAAAAAATGGGTGAGAAGAAGTTCAGAGCTGAACAGATGATGAAATGGCTTTATAGACATCGAGTCAGGGATTTTGAATTTATGACGGATATTTCTATACCTTTGAGAGCTAAATTAGCGAGAGATTATTCAATTGGAAGATTGGAAATTGCAGATATTCTTGAATCGAAGGATAAAACTGCAAAATTCCTATTTAAGCTTGAAGATGATTATAATATTGAATCAGTTAGAATTCCAACCGAAGAACGAGAAACAGCATGTATTTCGAGTCAAGTGGGATGTTTGCTTGGATGCCGATTTTGTGCAACCGCATCTATGGGATTTAAAAGAAATCTATCATCGAATGAGATTATCGGACAGTTTATTGGGATGGAAGAGTCACTAGAAACGAGTTTTTCAAATGTCGTTTTTATGGGTATGGGGGAACCGATGCTCAATCTGGATGAAGTTATAAAAGCAATTGAAATCCTGATTGACGATTGCGCGATTGGACTCGGCCACAGGAAAATTGTGGTTTCGACAGTGGGAATTCCGGAAAAGATTGAAACACTAAGAAAAACAGAATTGAAACCAAGATTGGCTATTTCTTTGAATGCACCAAATGAGAAAATTCGAAAAAGCTTGATGCCCAAAGCTTCAGCTATAGCAAGTATAGATAATATTCTAAATTCAGCATCGGAATACTCTATTCACACAGCTAGATGGTTTACAATCGAATATGTTTTGATAAAATCTGTTAACGACTCTATTGAACAAGCAATGGAGTTATCTCGGCTGATAAAAGACCGTCCATGCAAAGTAAATCTTATCAGACACAATCGAATAGAGAATTGCCCATTTAATGCACCTTCTCAGGAGACAGCGATTGAATTTATGAGTACATTGTTGTCGGAAGGAATAACCGCTACTATTCGGGAAAGCAGGGGTGAAGCAGATTCAGCGGCATGTGGGCAACTGGCGACTAAAGTTTGATTTATGCGAGAGGATCTTCCTGCATGATTCCGTGAATATTACCCTCGGGATCTTTAAAATACGCAAGATGACCAACTCCTTTGATTGTGTTCTTGGGGACTACTATTTCACCACCGTTAGCTCTAATCTTTTCGATGTATTCATCGATAGATGAAACACCGATCGTATTGGTAACCGTGTTTTCATCTTTATTGCGAGAAATAGCTCCGTCTATACCGGGTTGGTCAGGATCGCCGGTTTTTATTAGCCAGTATTCGATTGGTCCTTCCCACTTGGAGATGCTCCATCCGAAAACCTTTTTATAAAAATCAACAGTTTTTTCAGGATTTTTAGCGCTAATCTCGAAATGTATCACTCTGGGCATTACAAATTCTCCTCATAAGCAAAAAAAGGACGGCCAATCTGGCCGTCCTCGAATTATTTATTGTTATCTGACCAATAATATAGTTCCGCTACACACTATTTCGTTACTGTGTTCAATGATAAAGAGATATAGTCCTGGCACAGCAATCCTGCCGTCGTTACAACGCCCATCCCATATAGATGCTCCCGGTTCAGATTCGTAAATAGGATTATTCTCTACATCGTATATCTTTATTCGAGCTATGCCCATAGCCATATAAGGATACGTGAACGAAACGATATCATTTATACCATCGCCATTGGGAGTGAACGGATTTGGATAGTAATTGCATGTAGTAACCGATGGGAAGAAACACCATCTAATCGGCTCCATGTAATTCTGATCGCCATAATCGGGAAGAATATCGGCTGATGATAATTCCAGACATATACTGTCGTTATTCGGCCATAGCATATCCTGATCTTCAGGACGGAAAGTGAAAACTTCGCCCACCGGGTCGTAATACATACCAGGATCGCCCCAAATATATGTAACAGAGTCGTTTAAGGTTAATTCTAATGTAGTTTCATCAACTTCTCTGTGTTCATCGCGAAGTCTTGCTACTACATTAGCGCCCAGATCCAGAACTATATTGTCAGGGGGAGGATCGAGATTACTGGGAACTGGTGGCGTCAAATCGACAAAGAATTTCCAATATACTGGCACAGCGGAATCTCCGCTGTTGTCAAGTGCTTGCTTTAAGCTACATGCGACCCACATTCCATCATCGAAATACTCTGAAGTTGGTGGATAGAAATACATAGTGTCATTTGAGAATTGAAGCACTGTACCATCTACTGTGTGATCTATGCCATTTACTCCGAAAATTATACTCGATGAATCGACTCCCTGAGTTGAGTCGGTGATAACCATAACGATTTCCTGGTCTTCGTTCGTAGAAACTTCGTTCATTTTTGGGTAAATAATTTCTGTCAATGGACCGAAGATGACATGAATACTGAATGTATCCGACCAGCAGCATGACCTATCATCGATAAATCCGCCATCTGTATCGTTGTCACAAGCATAAACCGCAAATACGAAATCCGCCGACTCGGGAAGGGGAGGAATTGGATCGTCAGTTCTGAAAGTGTCCGGGGCTACTTCGGAAAGCGCTACTTCTCCTTCATAACCATCATCGAGATCGCCGTCGGTATCGTAAATAAGCACAACACCTTGTTCGTCCGCAGGATCCCATGGGTCATATACGCCGGAGAGATCATCGATAATCTCCATAAAGATGTGGAAAGACTGGTTTGCTCCAACAGTTTGCGGTCCGGCAAAGACAAATTCAGGGCAAAGAGTATCATCATCTAGAACCGCAAAACACCACTCGACAACGTTCATCGAATTTGGTCCGCCATCCAGATCAACATAATCGGGTAAATCTGTGGCGCGAATAACCGAAACACAAATAGTATCCATGAATCCATTTATTATAGGCGGTTCTGCATCGGTTGGATCGAAAGTGAAATAAGCTCCATCCCAGGTAACACCCAGAGATGTAGTTGAAAGAGTTCTGACCTGCGGTGGGAAAACACTTCTTCCCTCGAGATTGCTATAAGTAAATAGAACTGATCCTTCGTTCAAACCAGAGTAGTCATCGGCCAATTTGAAAGTAACGGATGCATAGGGATCGCCTATCGAAGTATCTGGTGGTGGATAACGATTACTTACTTCCGGTGCTGCTAAATCCGAGCCCCAGACCCATCTAATCGGGCCATGCACGGGCAGATTACCCTGTGAATCCATAATTCGAGCCAGAATAACATCGATTACCTGATGATGTGACCATGGGGTCATTGGAGTAAATATCAATTTAGGCGCGTCATAAGTTAATTCTGGATCTGTTATTCGATACATCTGATTTTCCACAACCAGTTGTATCGATGATTCATCGATAGAATCCTCCAGTTCAAATTCAGTAAAATCGAGAATTATTCGCTGATCGTTACGATTAGAAATTGGATAAGTATGGCTTGAAGTGGTATCGGGATGAGGTTCGACAATCAAAGCACTCGGGCTGCAAGGTGCCCAATAAGCCATCTCAGCATCATCGTCCAGATCGAGGTCCTCAATAAAAGCCTCGATTTCAACATCGCGGACATCGCAAGCTGCGACCGGATGACTCGAAGTCCATCTAACATAATAACTTCCCCGAATATTACCCACGATCTGAGTTAAGATTGTGTCGAATTCCACAGACGCTTCATAGAAAGCTCCACCTGTTTCCTCAGTCATAGATCCAGGACCCCAATAAACCCCTTCATAGGGTCTTGATGAGATAGTATAATCCGTATCGATAATCGAGAAGAAAATAGCATCATGTGAAAGAAGAGCGCTCATTGTACTGGCAATTGTTTCATCAGAATAAGAAGTTCCATCACCGAGATAATGATAAGGAGCATCCGAAACAAGACAGATAACCGGACGCGCTTCGGGTCTGAAAGTCATAGATTCCAGAGCATCGACCATTGCATCGAAATGCACTTCCGGACCGTCGCCTCCACCCGATGAACCGAGAGCTGCTACCCATGATTGAAAAGTTGAAACACTTGGAGTAAGTGTGTAACCATGAGGGAAATTGACTATATCAGAGAATGTTACCAGTCCAAGGCGGTAATCGATTCCAGATATACTTAACGATTCGGCAAAAGCGTGGATATTATCGCGAACTTCATGAATAAGGCTATACATGGAGCCGGTAGTATCGATACACCATACGATATCCGCTGCACCGCCGCCACCTAGACTGCTTACGATTAAGGGATATTGCTCATAGCTATTTACCCAAACTCGGAAATTGTCCTCATCAAGATGTTCGATCATCTCATCGTGTTCATCGGTAACCAGACATGATGCAGTAATTAGAGGGAAATGCGCCGGGTTAATCGATTCTATTTCTAAGTTTAATTCAGTTGGAGGAATCCATGTAAGGGCGAATTCCCAGCAAACTTCAGTTTCATTAGGGCCACAAATTTCCACTATATCGCCACCACCAACGCAAACCTCGACTGTATCACCAATCTCCCAGCTGATCCCAGCATAAGACGTATAGAAGAACAAAGTATCATTGCGCCACCTCACGGGAGCTTCACCCCAGTAAAAAGTATCCGAATCGACGATAAAATATAACGAGCTAGTATCGACTTCAGTGTAATCATCAGTAACATGTGCATAGATCACGGGGGATTCGTCATCCGTGAATCCATCGATTGGTGGGAAAAAGTTAGTAAAAACCGGCCCTGATGTATCGATATAGACCGAGCAATCGAAAGGCGGACTGGCAATATGATTTCCCAGTGTATCGGCGACATCCAGCAAAGCAAAATCCAATAATCCTTCAGGGAAACCTCCAGAAGGAGTCCAAATCAGTAAAGAATCGCCAAACAAAGTGAGTTCTGGTGAAGTTGTATAGTAGGTAACTCCTCCAATTTCCATCTCGATGCTTGAAGGTTCGATTCCACTTACATCATCGAGTTCGACAACAATAGCACTGTCGCCGCAAGCCATAGTGTCTCCACAAGAAGGCCATTCGAGGGTTACCGTAGGCGGATCCGTCTCCGGGATTACCCAAAAACTCCCGATCAGAGTATCGGATTCGCCGCCCGGATTAGTGACTATAATATCTCTGGGGCCGATGGCTGCTCCAGCGCTGACATCAATATTAGCAC